>UMDU01017522.1_pt1 | contig 15918 bp, 16 predicted proteins | sample 1964581 | NCBI WGS metagenome assembly UMDU01 (sample SAMEA4836003, study PRJEB28245) | human gut metagenome | biome: gut microbiome; material: fecal sample | place: Denmark | collected 2008
TTTTCTTCGGTTTTATAAAACTGTCTCTGTGTTTACAGTTTCTTTTCGCACTTATCCAGTACAGCAGCAATAACCTGATCCATATCGTAGTACTTGTACTCGCCAAGTCGACCACCGAAGATTACGCTATCTTCTGCATCTGCCAGCTTCTTGTATTCAGCGTAAAGCGCACTATTCTTGGCATCATTAACAGGGTAATAAGGCTCATCGCCGGGTTTCCACTCGCTGCTATACTCACGGCTGATGATAGTCTTGGGCAAATCATTGCCGTTCTCATCCTTGCCAAACTCAAACCACTTGTGCTCAATGATGCGGGTCCACGGTGTCTCACGATCGGTATAGTTGACCGCAGCGTTGCCTTGGAAGCTTGGCTTGTCGAGGAGCTCGTTCTCAAAACGGACAGAGCGGTACTCCAGCGTGCCCAGCTTATAGTCAAAGTAGGCATCGATGGGGCCGGTGTAGACCACCTTATCAGCCAGTACATCCAGCTCGGCCTTGTTTTCCAAGTAGTCGGTGTTCAGGCGTACCTCGATGCCTTCCAGCAGATTGGCAATCAACTTAGTGTAGCCACCAATAGGAATGCCCTGATACAGCGCATTGAAATAGTTGTTGTCAAACGTCAGGCGCACGGGCAGGCGCTTGATGATGAAGGAGGGCAGATTCTTGCAATCGCGACCCCACTGCTTCTCGGTGTAGCCCTTGATGAGCTTTTCATAGATGTCTCGGCCGACAAGGGAGATAGCCTGCTCCTCAAGGTTTTTCGGCTCGCCGGTAATTTCCTTGCGCTGCTCTTCAATTTTGGCGGCAGCCTCCTCCGGCGTGACCACGCCCCACATCTTATTAAAGGTATACATATTGAAGGGCAGCGAGTAAAGCTCGCCCTTGTAGTTGGCTACAGGCGAGTTCGTAAAACGGTTGAACTCTGCAAACTGCGTGATATAATTCCAGACCTTTTTGTTGTTGGTATGGAAAATATGTGCGCCATATTTGTGAACATTGATACCCTCAATATTCTCTGTGTAAATATTACCTGCAATGTTCGGACGCTTGTCCACAACAAGCACAGATTTTCCATGCTCTTTTGCTTCATGTGCAAATATCGCTCCGTAAAGACCAGAGCCTACTACTAAATAATCATACATTTTCATTCTTCAACCCTTTTAAGATATTTATATAATTCCTGAAATGTACTTAAGCAGTTTGCTTCCTGTAAATACATTTTTTATCACCATATATGAAATCAATAAGTCAACTATCATATTCACAACTATAATTATGAATGGAGATTCCATTCTCAAGATATTAATTGTTAGGCTTCTAGAAAGGACAAAAAAAAAAACATTTAAAAGGTACAATTGCAAAGAATATTTTCCAAATCCCATAAGCCAGTTTTTAATAGTCTGTCCGCATAAAACCGAAAAGAAATAACATAACACAATTCCAATAATCGCCAAAGAGATTCCATAGATTTGATTATAATCTGTCACATATATAGGAATAACAAATACCTGAACGCAAACAATTACCCCCCCTATATAAGTAAGACCCCTATTCTGACGAACCCATGCACTCGCCTTTTCAATATCGAAAAAACGCTTAAACGCGTATCCTACCACGAAATAGAAGAAATGGTAAGAAATTCGCCACACTAAAAAACGCTCCGGCAGATTGGGAACGAACTTAAGTGCACAGCTTCCAACAAGTATCAATGCAAGACCAAATTTATTTTTTGTAACCTTCTCAATCAAAGGAAATACCAAGAATATGCTCATCAGCACATACAGAAACCAATATTCCCCGCCATACAACAGCATACTCACAATACTCTCACCAATTGGCCTAGGTCTATTTACCAAAATGCCAAGGAGTGCACGTGGAACGCAGTCTATCAAATTAAAAATCACGTAAGGGATCAGTATTCTCTGAATTTTTTTATTGATATAGATTCTATAATTTCCTGTATATCTATAGCAAAAACCAGAAACCATAAAAAACAAAGGCATATGCATGGTTTCAACCCAATCGTATATTGCCTTTGTCCATGCGACTTCATGCAGATTGATTGGATAACGAATAACCGCATGGCCCAAAATAACCATGGCAATGGCAATTCCCTTCAAAACATCAATCTCTACATAGTGTTTTTTTGTTTGTGTCATAGCATTCCTTTCTCATTAGTTTACTTCTATTTTCAGCACAGCAGACACAAAATGTTCCACGATATACTAACGAATGTGATGCCGTCCTTTCAGTTTTTTAAATATTTGTTGCTCTATTTCTATGACGAGTGGTTCTCTTGCAATCGTGAGAACGCCTCCGTATGTTCCAAAGAAAAGTATTGCAGAAACACATAAGGTCAAAAAACTTCCCCATGAAAGAAATTCTGCGAAATGACTGACTGCTGTTGCTACAAGCAACGCTATTATGATTGAAAAATATCTAATTTTCTTATATGATTCAAAAACATTGTTTTTTAATGCGATGAATTGAACCATCCACACAGTTGCTTCTGCTGCTAATGTTCCTATCGCAGCTCCCGCTGAAGCCATCTGCGGAATCAACAGAGCATTTAGTATTACATCCACAATAACGCCTGCAATTTCTGAATACAGAACAATCTTTTCCCTACCCAACGGTACCAGCATTTGAATGCCCATAATATTGGTAAGACCAATGAATAGCAACGTTGGCATAATGATTTGCATCGGAATAATCGCACCAGCATATGCAGAACCGGAAAGAAAATACACACCCTCTTTAGCAAATAGCGTAAAATATAGCATCATTGGTGTGGCTATTACAAAAACAAAATCAATCGCCTTCTTAGTTATCCGATAAAACTCGTCCATCTGTCCATGTTCAACATAATAAGATGCACGCGGTAAAAGAACCACGCCAAGAGACGTTACTATACTTACTAAAATAGATTTGATTTTGACTGCTGCATTATAATAACCAACATCCGTATCTGTTGTCATAAATCCCAGCATCACAGTATCAAGATGTGTATAAATAGTAGTCGCACAAGACATAGCAAAAAAAATAGCCACGGCCTTCAAATGCTTTTTGAAATTATAATGTCCAATCGGTTTTAATGACACATATTTGTGTACATGAACGAAATTAAAAACATTTGATGCTGATGAAGCCAGAATGGAAATCCCACCATAAATTACATAATCTCTTTGCTCATGTATAACAGTAAACATTGCAATTAGCGCAATAAATTTAAAAATAATAGATCTGACTGTAATGTACGTGTATTGTTCTAGTGCTTTATAAAGCCATTCCATACCAATAGCATTAAAAAAAATTGTTGTACTAACGATAAGGAATAGCGTTTTATCCTGCTCTAATCTCGGAACAGTATATAGTGCGACAAAAAAAGCAGCATACACTGCCAAACTCATTACTACGTTAATAATAAAAAGTTCTTGAACAGTCCTTGTTAACTCTTTTTTATTGTCTCTTACTTTTGCGCACGCTCTTATACCATATGTGGGGATTCCCAATTGAGCAAAAAGTGCAAAATATGATATTACGGATGTCGCAAATGAAACTTTTCCAGTACCTGCTGGCAAAAGAATACGTGATATATATGGAAAAGTAATCAAAGGGAAAATGAATTGCGACATCGTAAGTATCGCATTCATTATGAAATTCAATTTCAAGGATTTAGTTTTCATTTAGATTCCTACTTTTCAATCATCTTTAAATCACTACGCTCTCTATTCTTTATGCTCTGAATCGATGCCATTAACGACGTTCCGATATAAAGCCAAAACGTATTATAATATAAATACATCGCCAAATCATCGATCAAGCATCGTATCGCATAAAAACTTAAAATTAAAACAATGCAATAATTTTTTTCTGTTTTTCTTTTAACATCACCAAAGTAAAAGCGATCAGATAGATGACTGTACATACCATTCCGTATCTTTGTAAAATTTTTATATACATACAGTCAACATATGTATATGTACCATATACTGCATCACTGACTTGACCGAATATATCCAGTCCATATCCGTTCCACTCTATTTCTTTTCCCCATAGAGAAATACCATTCGTTATCAGTGATTGCCATGCATACTGGAGTCTATTCCCTAAAAAGTCATTTACTAGATATGCCCAAGAAAGTCCTCTCGCATAGCAAAAAACCAAAAGCAGTGAAACAATGAAGCACAATATAAATGACATCGTCAGTACAGTATAAATCGCATTTTGTCTAAATATAATACCTGGCTTAATTCCATTAATAACAAATAGAGTAATTAGAATCACCGATAAATAAAAAGAGAGTCTTGAATCTGTTTTTATATATATATAATAATTCAAAGTAAACAAACACACTGCCTCGAAAAAACGAATTCTTTCTCTTTTTAAATACAGCCACAGGCATGTTACATTAAAAACAAATGCTGCCGGGAACAAGGCAAATCTAAAACCTAGATACTCTCTTACTCTTCCTGTTGCTGAGTGAACAATGTGATTGTCAATCACTCCGATATAGGCCGTTATAATGATAAAGAATATGGTCATCAAAGATACCCTGATTGTAAACCATGCAATTTTGTCAAATTTAATATTTCTCGATGCATAGACAAACAGTGGGATATATGCTAATGTGCTTATCATATTTTTATTGATCAAGCCTATCAGTATATAAACAATCCAGCAGATAATTAAATCTTCAAAAGATTTTTGATCATATTGTAATACAAACAGCATCCCTCCCACCAGGGCACTAAAACAAAAAAGTAAAATACAAGTATAAATCGCCCCATAAAAAAACTTGTAGTACAATGATGTGCTTAATATTGAAAAAATCAAGAAAATACCATAAGGTAAAAAGAAAAACAGATTCTCACTTTTTACTTTTCTTAGATTCATCTATGCTCTCCTCTCTCCATATTTTATGCAGTTGACAAAACGCAGTACCGAATCAAATAGCATTTTATACTTAATCCAATCTCTCAATCGGGGGATTGAATTTTATTCCGTCTAATGTTCCCAGGACAATCATATTTACTCGTTTTGATTTATTATCAGGTGCATTCTTAATGACATTGCAAATCACGGAAAGCAAATGTATATAGTATTTAACATATATTTTTATTCCTTTTCCTTTATTCAAATAGTACCGATTTCTATAGGCCATTCGATATCTTTGCAATCGATCACCATTTTCTGTTACAATATCAACTTTGCTGTTACTTCCCATCTTATGAAGAACCCTACTGTCGGCCACTAGATATCCAATATTTTCATTTTCAACAATACGCCTAGAATATTCAGAATCATCATACCAAATAAAAAATTCTTTAATCGGAAGCCCAACTCTTTTGACTGTCTTGGATGAAATAAAAAAGGATACAAAGGATCCTTTCTTGATAGCAAGCAAGTTATGACTAATCGCAGGCGCATAATCCCACCACTCATCCGCAACAAGTGGCATATTCATTTTACACATATGACCATCTGTCCACTCAACTACGCTGCTTAAAAATCCAAAATCATCTTTTAATTTATCCTTTGCTTCAATCAGTCTTTCCAATGCTGTCGGATATGGAATCGTGTCATCATCCATAAGCCAAATATAATCGTATTCGCGTTTTACACATTCTTTTATGCCAAAAGAGAATCCTCCAGCACCACCAAGATTCGAACCTGTATTGATATAGTCGATATTAGTATGGTTGCCTTTGTAATCTTTCACTATTTCTTTGGTTCCGTCCGTGCTTGCATTATCCACAATTAAAATATCACAACAAGCTGTCTGTTTCAACAATGCATCTATTGCTTCTTGCAATAATTTCTTTCTATTATATGTTAAAATCAATGCTATAACCTTGCTCATGTATTTTTCCCTCCCATAATAGTTTTTTCTTCTGTTTCCTTCATATATTCAATCATTCTTCTATATGACTCTTCCAAATCAATTTGTGCATGCCAGCCTATATTTTCTATTTTTTTTGCACTTAAATGCATTTTCGTCGACGGCGCATACCCATATTTCATAGAATCCTCTGGAATATCAAATACAACTTTGGCATTGCTGTTTCCAAAATTTTTTAAGACCATATCTGCCATTTGCACTATTGTCAAATGGCTTTTTTCATTAGCAACATTATATGCTTGGCCTGATTCGCCAAAAATAATTAGAAGCAATAATGCACGAATTGCATCCGATGTATATACATAATTTCCCTCACTTTGACCTAAAGTGTGCAGAACAATATCCGAACCAGATATAGCACTTCTTGCAAATTGAGCAAAGACACGATTCTCTGTTGCTAAAATTCCTGCACCAAACGTTTGTGCCAACCTAGCAGTACACACCTGTACACCATATTGAGAGGCGTATGCGGTGCAAAGACACTCGCACATTCGCTTGGATTCAGGGTAACTGCTTCTTACATTACTTAGATTGATATAGCCGTAATCTTCTTCTGATACTTCGTGCGTCAAATTCGGATTTCCGTAGACCTCCATAGATGAAACATATACCATTGCTGCATTTTTTTCCCGCGCTAATTCCAAGACAGCTTCTGTTCCATAAATAGAAGTTCGAATAGTGTCCACCGGATTGCTAACCATTAATTTTGAGTTCGTAATGGCTGCTGTGTGAATAATATAATCCACAGTGCCATTATAATCCAGTTTACCAGATATCATGTCCCATTGTATAAAAGACAGAGCCTCATCTTTTCCGAGTAATTTTTCAGCTTTGTCTATATTTCTAACTGCCGCCAGAACCCTAAGCCTCAAATTTTTACTTTTATTACAGGTAAGTAACGACCGAACCATCAGTGAGCCAATTAGACCTGTGGCTCCAGTAATCAGAAAAACCTTTTCCTGATAATATTCAAAAGGTAGCTTACTTACAGCGATTTCTTCTAAATCCTTGTTCAAAACCATGCTCACAGTTCTATTCCTCAATTCCATAGATTTGGGCATTCTCTTTTGCATCGATAATTGCGCGCATAATATAGAAATCATCCGGCGTTGTAATTTTAATGTTCTCCTGTGGTCCCTCAATAAGATGTAAGTTTTTTCCGTAATACCTCATTAAAGAACACGAATCCACAAAGTCTTCCTTACCCTCTTTAATTGCTCTTCTGTGTGCATCTATGATATCATTAAGCCAGAAGCTCTGTGGTGCTCTGGCTATACGCAGACTATTTCGATTCGGGATGTTTACAACATTTCCAAAATCAGAAACTTCTACCACAGTTTCTTTAGCCGCAATGCTAGTAATTGCCGAGCCATATTTAACCACACTATTAATGTTTGCACTAATTAGTGTTTCATTAATCAATGGGCGTACTCCGTCATGAATTAGGACGACAGACTTTTCTCCTTGGGTCGCCTCTTCTGCGGCACATAAACCGTGATAAATAGACTCTTGACTAGATTTTCCTCCAGGTACAACTTTATATACCTTTTCTAACCCATACCTCATAATCAGGTTCTCCAAATATGGAATCCAATCTGAAACACACGCAATCACGATTTTGTTAATCTGAGGATGATTTTCAAACTTCTCTAGTGTATGAATAATAATTGGCTTATCATGCATTGTGAGAAATTGTTTTGGTTTTTCTTTGGAACGCATTCTAGTTCCTACTCCTCCAGCAAAAATAACTGCAATATTCATCATATCAGCTCTCCTTAAAACACTCTTTATAAATCCTCTTGCTAATCATTTCAGTCGCTTTTCCTGTTTCACAGGATCCAAGTCTATTATGGTGTTCAGCCATCTTTTTTTTGTAAGCATTCCCATCCCAATGTAAGATTTGATTACATAAGCTGGTATTGGTCTTGCAAACCGGGAATCCCCATGTATTAATAGGAGTATCCAGTCCTCTTTTTTCCACATACAAATCTACATCTGGAGTGTATAATAAACAAGGCCTACCAGTAAAAGAAAAGTCCCAAATACTCGATGAATAGTCCGAAATTAGCACATCAGACGCAGCCAATAATTCCTGCATATCCGGGTAATCTGTAGCAGAAATCACCGAACTTTTTTCTTTTTTCGTGCTCCCAAGATAATGCATTCTCATTAGGCAAACCCAATTTCCGCCGAATTGTTCTTTCAGTGCAACAATCACCGCATCAATATCAATAGGTTCGTAAATATTTCCAGCATCCCGATAAGTAGGGGCATACAAAACAACTCTACAGTCCGAACTCAACCCATAATGTTTGTATACCTTTTCTCGAAATAACTGTTCCTGATTTTTTATGATGACATCATTTCTCGGCATACCATATTCATAAACCTCGCCAGCAAAACACTTTTGCTTTCGGACGACCTCTTCAGTGAAATATCTGCTACTAGAGAGATATATGCTGGTATTTTCAGCATCCCATTGCAATTTTTTTAAGTTTGTTTTTGAATTTGCCCCTTTTATAGCTGCCCCAGCAGTTTTATAGGCACCACCACCGTGGTGTGTATTAATTTGGAACTGACTTTTTCTCAGTGGTAATTCAGGGAAGCTCCCCGCATTACATACGCACACCTTAGAAGTCGCTTTCATATAGTAAAATTTCAGGCTGCGCATTCTAACAGCAGTAACATTTTCATGTTGATATCCTTGTAATTCTTTGTCATCATTCAACGTCCATATATATTCAAATCGCCCAGGATAATTTTGTATCATATATTCAAAAATTGCTTTAGGATTACAACACACATGTTGACCATCATACGCTGTAAATAAAACTCGATTATTTTTTATTGGAAAAATATACAACACACGACTTATAATTCGAAGCACACAGGCCGACAAATATTTTATTAATCTTTTTATCTTTCTATTCACTCTAAACCATCTCCTATCACTTGTCACGTGCTTTTTTCATCTTTTTCTTCAAAAAAAGGGGACGAATCACATTATAAAGACATGAAACCAAGCCAATCATCATAGAACGCGGTAACAGATGACATGCATAAGCATAAATTTTTGTTTCAACAGATCGATTGTCTTTTCTGAGTGCGCAATTTCCCCATGGCGACAAAGCTCTATACTTCAAGTATGCTTCCTTATGTGGATGATCACTGTTTTCAATCCAAGGACGTCGATACACATAAAAATTTCCTGTGTAGTGTGTAATCACTGGATTTTTTTTTGCACTATTCAACTCCTCTTTGCTATATGAAAACAAGTAGGGCTTTCTTAAACGCATCAGTTCATCATATTCAAAAAGATATATCAAAGAGTTCACATTATATTTTTGAGGAAGCACTTTGATTTTTCCGGCAAATAAAGAATTTATGATGCTTTGTTCATTGAAAACAAAAAAGCCATTATTCTTGTGGATTATTTTAATAAATTGGGGGGTAATGTTTTCTTCACGCCATTTCTTAAGGTTTATAAGTAACATGCCCGCATTGCAATAAACACCATCACTGCTCAGCCCAACAATGTCTCTATATTTGGAGCTCAAGCAATCATCTACCGCTGCCAAATAATAATCGTCTATTTTTGTATTCCAAAGTTCATCTAAGGAATCTTCAATCACAGTATCCGAATCCAAGTAAAGTACTCGGTCAACATTATCTGGAATAAATTCAGTCAAAAACAAGCGGTTATAGCCAAATCCGAGCCATCCGGCTTTAGATGACTTGAGTTCAATATTTAGCTTTTCCGACCAATTTGGCATCTCCATAAAGCTGATTTCACGATTGTATTTTTCTGCAATAGATTGCAGCTTCATTTTATTTTCATCTGACATCCCGCGTTCAATATAAAGAACTTGAATACGATCCATTTGCTTATTGTTTTCAAAAAGCGAAACCATCGATACCCCTGTAACCTCGGCAAATGAATCACTGCTATGATATATAACGTACACCTGATTTTCCTCCTGAACCATTTCTTAGCAAAATTGTTGAAACCATTTGATTCGTTTCGACAATAAAGTTAATCCCGCAGCTGTTGTCATCGTGACTGTCAAAACAAATAGCAGCCCTACATATGGGCTTCCTATAAGCATCTGATTAAAAAAGCTCTCCGGAAATAGCGTTGGAAGTGCTGACAAGTATAGCCTTTGACACAGAAATATATCCATACTCATTTTTCTCAGCCAAATTGTTTTTATGTCCTGTCGAATTGTAATCCCAAGACAGAATCTCATAAAATAATAGCTAAAAGGAAACAAAAAGAGTAAGGTGTTAACATTTATTGCGCCAAGTGTTTTGATCGTTAATGCCTCTACTACAAAACACACCCCAAGCACAACTGTTAAAATCGTATCTTTTCTCTTCTGCTTTGAAAATTCAATCTTTTCTATCTTCGAAAGGACCAGTCCAAGGGTAATAAATGGAAATCCATTGAAAATCCCATTCCTAGAACTGCAAAAAATGAAATTGTATACATTCAAGCATCTGCTAAAAAAATTCATATCGGACAACACAAAGCTATAACTTGCTCCCATGCATCCAACTATATAAAAAATTATAGCAATAATAAAAGTTTTCTTTAGCCCCGCTTTAACGTAAAAGCAATAGGTGAGTAACACACCGATTACTGTTGCAGGCAAAAACCATATCGTTTTATATGTAGAGTATGTTATCGCATTCAGCAAATAATGCCATACCTCTTCTCGTGTAGTTCCAAATCTAAACCATGTAATAATCTGAAAAGCAATATAAAGAGCAGACCACCACATATACATAACCAGAACACGCTTACAATAGTTCTTTACTTTCCCCGCATCATCTTGCCCATCCAACTTCCGAAACAGTAAAAAACCACTACACACAAAAAAAAATGGAACTACAATTATATACAAGGATGATAAGTAATCTATCAACGGATTGATCCGACCCATTGCATTTTCCGAGATAAAATGCGCACAAACAATGAGTAATGCAAGTAAAAATTTTACAATGTCTAAAAAAGGATATTGTTCTTTTGTATTCAATTCTCTTAGTTCACTCATAAATCATATTTCTTTCCATGTTCTATTGGTATTTTATCAGCCCAATCTCGCAGGTTGTCTAGAATTTGTTTCTTTAATCTTTCTTTATTCTTTTTTGATTCGAATGTATTATGGGGAATAATCCGAACACGTTCCGCTTTCCATCCCCAGAAATTTTCATTTAGTGGTTCCTTTTCAAAAACATCCAATATAACAGCACGGAATTTTCCTGTATCTAATGCTTGTTTCAATGCGTTTTCTTCAATCAATGCCCCTCTTGCAACATTCACAAGAATCGAATCTTCCCTCATACCATCAAATAATTCCTGATCAAACATGTGATATGTTTCCTTAGTCAGCGGCAATGTGAGTACAACAATATCGCTTTGAGCCAATATATCATGCATCTTATCAAGCCCCACTATATTGGTGAAGTATGGTTTTTCCCGTGGGTGCAAATCTATTCCTATCACGCGTTCAACAAACACAGAAAGTTTCTTTGCAACTTCTGTTCCTACACTTCCTGTACCACAAATACAAACTGTTTTATCAGACAGCTCATCTAAATTCCGATTTTTGTTCCAAATACACAGCTTCTGATTATTATAGAAATAATCAGAGTATTTATATGCATCAAGAATTGTCATTACAGTGAATTCCGCAATAGGAATGCTGTAAATACCTTTAGCATTACGTACTTGAATATTATGCTCTTTCACATAATCCATTGGCAAGCGATCGAATCCCGCACTCAAAAGCTGTATTGCTTTAATTCTTTGGAATTTTTGTATATCATAATGCGCAAACAGCCAATTGCATACAACAACATCATATGTTTCAATATTTTGAATTTCAAGATTATCCTCACGCTGTATAGCTGTAATATTATATCCAAAATCCTCAATTTCTTTTAGCTCTCTATCCGTGAAAGTTATACTTCCGGCAAGTAATAGGTTTAGCATATTTATTCACCCACGAATTCCAATATTTGTCGATTCATGCAGGCACGAACATCTCCATCTTCTACCCAACACTTGCTCCATTCCACGACCATCTCAATTGCTGTATCAAGGTTCCAATTGGGCTTCCAGCCAAAGGTGGTCTTCAACTTGGAGCAATCCAGCTTCAAGAAATTTGCTTCGTGGGGACCACCGTCATACCGGTTGACCCACTTCATGCCTTCGCCCCATTTGCTTACAAACAGATCGACTAATGCACCAGTCTGGAAGCAATCCACATCATCAGGGCCTACATTATAATAGCCTGCATATTTAATGTCCTGATACTGCATTGCCGCAATCATCAGATATGCATACAGCGGCTCCAGAACGTGCTGATACGACCGGGTCGAGAACGGATTTCTCACCACAATATCCTCATGCTTAATTGCAGCGCGGATACAATCTGGAATAATACGGTCATTTGCAAAATCGCCACCGCCAATCACGTTACCAGCCCGCGCCGTAGAAATAGCGACTCGATTATCTCCAAAGAAACTGCTTTTATAGGAATGTGTAACCAGTTCCGAGCAAGACTTAGAGTTCGAGTACGGATCATAACCGTCCAACTCTTCATTTTCCCGATAACCCCAAGCCCATTCCTTGTTCAGATAAACTTTATCAGTTGTCACATTTAAGAAGGACTTCACGCAGTTATTGGTTCGGACACACTCCAAAATGTTCACCGTACCCATCACATTTGTTTCATATGTATACGCAGGATCTTTATAACTGTCACGAACAATGGGCTGTGCTGCCAAGTGAAGCACGATTTCCGGTTGTGCTTCGTCAAACGCTGCCTTCAGTGTTTTATAATCTCGAATATCACCGATAACAGAGTGAATATCCTGCTCGATATTCGCAATTTCAAACAAAGAAGGAGATGTAGGCGGATTCAGGGAGTACCCTGTCACAATTGCTCCCGCATTCGCTAAGATTTTGCACAGCCAGGAACCCTTGAACCCGGTATGTCCCGTCACAAATACCCTTTTTCCTTTATAAAAACTCAAATCAAAATTCATTTTCGTGTTCTCCCGAATCAGTCATTCCATTTTTTCCACGGTGCTTTTCCCAAAGCTAACATTTTCTCTAGTTTTTCTTTTTCTCGCTTTGTGTCCATGCATTGCCAAAAGCCTTTGTGCATATAGCTCATAAGTTGATTTTCGCGAACAAGTCTAAGCATCGGATCTTTTTCGAATACTGTGTAATCCCCTTCAATATAATCGAAGATCTGTGGTTCTAAAACCATATAGCCCGCATTAATTGGTGCGCCATCTGAAATATTTTTTTCTCTAAACGCTTTAACTGCGTTATCCCCTCCAATATCGAGAATTCCCTTTTCTTGTTCCAGCATTACAGCCGTAAGCGTTGCCAATTTACCATGACTTTTATGAAACTCAACAAGTTCCGCAATATTAACGTCGCAGACACCGTCTCCGTAGGTCATCATGAACGTTTCATTGCCAACGTATTTCTGAATACGTTTAATTCTACCGCCTGTCATCGTATTCAATCCTGTGTCAACCACTGTAACCTTCCATGGCTCACAATGCTGATCGTGGATAATCATATCATTCGTCCCTTTTGTGAAGTCGAACGTGATGTCGCTGTTATGAAGAAAATAATCCGCAAACCATTCCTTAATAACGTGCTGTTTATAACCAGCACATACTATAAATTCATTAAATCCATAGTATGCATATTCTTTCATAATGTGCCATAGAATCGGTTTCTCTCCAATCTCCACCATCGGCTTTGGCTTAAACTGAGATTCTTCAGAAATTCTTGTTCCGAAGCCACCTGCTAACAGTACAACTTTCATAATCTGCTCCTTTTAATTATTCTGAATGCCTTACTCCGCATTGACTCAACGTAGCATCTTACCGTTTTAGTAAGCCGAGAACTTCCTGAAGATTTTCTTTGGTATATCGATGTTTAAGATCATCCGGAAGACTCTTGAGCACATGGTTTATTTGCGAATACGAAAACCCCATTTGTGAGCGCATTACTACTGCATACTTGTAAGCCACACCATAAATTGCAGGAAGTGCTCGGCTAACGGAATAGCCCCACTGACTAACTGGTGTTAGTTTTTCAACCAACTCGCACACTTCCAAAAGTTCATCATAGCAGTATTTTTTTTCATATTTTGTATTCAGATGGGGAAGAATAAGCTCTGTTTGCATATTGCCAGCTCCTTGTCCCATACCTATAGCACAAGAATCAATAATTATATTTCTGTCCCCATGTATCTTCAGAAAGTGTTGAACATTTGAAAACGCCAAATCCATATTGTTATGGGCATGAAAACCAATCCGTATTTCAGGAGAAAGATATTTGTCAATAAACGAAAACAAGCGTTCAACATCTGTTGTTTGCATATAACCAAAGCTATCCACAAAATATAAAGCATATGCTCCCATCTTATTTGCGCGATCAATTACCATTTTTAGTTCTTCTTTGGTATACCTCATTGTAAGCATCGGTTGCACAAATGTCTTATATCCTTTCCGAGCTAACATCTCACAATAGTCCAAAGATTTCTCTAATTCAGAATATCGAAGAATCACACGAACACCTTCTATAAGCGATGGATTCCATTCTGGAATCTGCCCCTCATCCATATCTGGTCCCGTAAACAGCGCAATGTACATCTGCTTTTTATTTGGAGTTTTAGGAATGAATTTTGATACTTCTTCTACAGAAAAGTGATTTGCAAATGGATGATTTGCGAAATGGCTTTTCTCAATATATCCCAACTCAACAATTTCGATATCAGTACGAGAAAGATGATCCACAATATCATTGATCATCTGCTCTGTAAATACAGTCTTTGAGCCTTCTGTTCTATAGGCTGCTTCTAATCCTTGACCTCCATCACGTAATGTACAGTCCAACAGCTGAATTTTTCCGTTTTCCATTTTTGTTTCCCTCATGCTTTTTATACCTCTTAATCTATTTATTATGTAATACACACAGCCTATTCACTCCACTTTATCAAGCACGCCCACCATGCAACAATAATCTAGGTGCCGTTTTATACTGTCGTCCCCTTTCGGCGCAGCAATCATATTTCTACTTTTCTCCGTTTTATTGAGTACACCTGTCTCGTTTCTGCAATCATCGAAGTGTTGTTTTATACTGTCGAACCCCGTCCATGCTCCTACCCTATTTTTGCGAAGTGCTGTTTTATACACTCAAAGAGCGTAGGCGCGTATATGTTGTTGAAACTGTATATATCATCCACTCAAATCCACATCCAAACAGTCGTCATGAACAAATCATGCAGATTTTCCACCCTCGATACCCCATCCTTATGTACCTATCATCTTCACGACAGGTCTACTCAACAGAAAAGTTGCGAAGTAGAAATCGCCATTTTTCCCGATATTTTCATGATCAATAAACCGCAGCAAAGTAGCCCTCATATTTACCGGCGATAGTGTACTCAATAGAACATTAGCAGAGTAGGTGATAAGCTCATGGATTTTTGATGAATTTATCATCTGCGCCACCATTTTTCTCATTCCACCCACATCCACCTTATCCTTCCCACTATGTGTTCCTCATCCACCGGCAAACTGTGTAAATACCCCCCATTTTCACCTCATATATCAGGGCATTTTGCAACGAATCTTCGGTATGTTGAGTGTGATAATCGGTTCTTTTTTGACTATGCTACGTTGCTTCGGTTTGTTGATTAGACATTGGTAGGGGCAGCAATGACAACAAAATCAGCATCGGCGTATGCAGTCTTATCGTCCAGCGTTACGGTCAAATTCAGTTCTTTCTCTGCGAGATACTTCTCAATATAGTCATCTTGAATTGGAGACTTGCGATTGTTGATCATCTCAACCTTCTCCGGAATGATATCCACAGCAGTAACCTGATGGTGCTGGCTCAACAGAGTTGCATTGGACAGGCCAACGTAGCCCCCTGATGTCAAGATAGGGGCAAAAACTTTTTAGAAAAAATCGCAAAAAAA
>UMDU01028012.1_pt1 | contig 15887 bp, 10 predicted proteins | sample 1964581 | NCBI WGS metagenome assembly UMDU01 (sample SAMEA4836003, study PRJEB28245) | human gut metagenome | biome: gut microbiome; material: fecal sample | place: Denmark | collected 2008
GAGCGGAGTATGAGGCAGAGCCTCATTCGGCGTAAGCCGACAAGGTGCAGATTAAAGTGTAAAAAGCACACGAGAGCCATATATCAAACAAACCCCATATCGGAGTACAAAATCTGCACCGCCCACCCTCGCCCTGAGCAAATGTAAATCCGCAAAGAGCGTAGCGATTTTGCGGCACAACAAACTTCCCCTAACAATATGTAGGGGCTGGCGCCCTCGACAGCCCACCCCCCTTGACATTTCGCATTATTGTTTATCTCACAACCCTTGATAACCCCACAAACATCGGTAGGGGCGAACAGCGTTCGCCCGTGCTCAGAACTTGCATAAATTCTGAATCATAGAGGACACCACCCGATTTGTGCTGATTTAACAAATAATTCATACACCTTTCGTATAAAAATGCTATAATAAAAAGGTTAAAGTATATATTCTAAGAAAAAGTAACTCTAAGGTGGGAATCGTAAAATGGAAGAAGTAAGAGAAAATAAAATGGGAACGCAGCCCATAGGTGATCTGCTGTTCAAAATGTCCCTGCCGATCATGATATCCATGCTCGTGCAGGCTCTCTATAATATCGTCGACAGCATATTTGTTGCCAAAATAAGCGAGGACGCACTCACTGCCGTGTCACTGGCTTTCCCTGTGCAAAATCTTATGATAGCCCTCGGTGCAGGCACTGGTGTCGGTATCAACGCACTGCTGTCAAAATCACTTGGTGAAAAGAACTTCAAACAAGCCAACAGCGCCGCCAATAACGGCATTTTCCTCTGCCTTGTGAACTTCGTTATCTTCGTGGTTTTTGGTGCATTTTTTACCGAGATCTTCTATCGCTCACAAACCTCAAGCAAAATAATCATCGAATATGGCGACCAGTACCTAACCATCATCAGCCTGCTAAGTATCGGTCTTTTCTGTCAGATGACCATGGAAAAGCTTTTGCAGGCAACAGGTAAAACTATCTATTCAATGTATACTCAGGGAATAGGCGCAGTGATAAATATTATCCTCGACCCTTGCTTTATCTTTGGCGTGGGCTTCTTCCCTAAGTGGGGCGTAACAGGTGCGGCTGTGGCTACCTGTATCGGTCAGTTCACCGCTGCAGCCTTCGGACTTTTCTTCAATATGAAGTTCAACAAAGAGATAACCATAAACCTTGTGAAGTATAGACCGCAGGCAAAGATAATCAAGAAGATCTACGCTGTCGGCCTGCCGTCCATCATAATGCAGTCTATCTCTTCTATCATGACATACGGCATGAATAAAATACTTATCGGCTTCTCAAACCCCGCCGCCGCAGTTTTCGGTGTGTATTTCAAGCTTCAGAGCTTCGTTTTCATGCCTGTTTTCGGACTTAATAACGGTCTTATCCCTATCGTTGCCTATAACTATGGTGCAAGAAAGAAAAAGCGTATCACAGGTGCAATAAAATACGCCATGATATATTCTGTGTCTATCATGATAGTCGGCACTATCATAATGCAGATTTTCCCTGCACAGCTTCTGAAACTCTTTGACGCAAGCGATAATATGCTAAGCATAGGCGTAACAGCCCTGCGTATAATCAGCACACACTTCTTCTTCGCAGGCTTTGATATAATCATAATTTCATCATTGCAGGCTCTTGGCAGGGGACTTTCCTCTATGCTCGTTTCATTTACAAGACAGCTTGTTGTGCTTCTTCCTGTGGCGTATCTTCTTTCCCTTACAGGCAAGCTTGATGCTATTTGGTGGGCGTTCCCGATAGCCGAAATATTCTCGATCATGGCGTCATTGTTCTTCCTTAGAAGAGCCTACAACGCTGAAATAAAACCAATGGCAGACTAACTAGGAGGTATTTTTATGCGGCTTATTTTTATCAGACATGGCGACCCCGATTACGTTCATGATACCCTTACAGAAAAGGGCAAGCGTGAAGCAGAGCTTCTTGCACAGCGTGTAAAGAATTGGGACGTTTCAAAGTTCTACGTTTCTCCCCTTGGCAGAGCACAGCTCACAGCGGAATATTCCCTGAAGCTTCGTGGCGATACCGCCGAAACTCTCCCATGGCTGAGAGAATTTAACGGCATAATACCCACCTCTGACGGAGGACATCGTATCCCATGGGATATGTACCCCACCGAGTGGGCGGATAAAGAGATATACTATGACCGCAATAACTGGTTCAAATCCGATTATATGCAAACAGGCAATGTTGAAGAACAGCTTAAATGGGTGCATGAGGGTATTGATAAGCTTCTTGCCGACCATGGTTATATCCACGAGAACGGTATGTTCCGCATTGAAAAGCACAGCGATGAAACCCTTGTGTTCTTCTGTCACTTCGGCGTATCAATGGTGATGATAGGACATATCCTTGGTATTTCCACCATGAATATGTGGCATGGCTTCAATATGCAGCCTACATCTGTGACAGTCCTCGGCTGTGAGGAGCGTGAGGGCGACTATGGCTTTTTCAGATGCCACGTCATGGGCTGTACAAAGCACCTTGCAGGCGGCAATGAACCTATCTCCAACGCAGGCTACTTCACCGACGTTTTTCAGGATTAAATAAACCCGTAAGGGTGACTTTTTCGCTCGCATATTATTGCATACAAAAATATCCTCTATCCGCTCTGTTATTTCAGGGCGGTTATTTTATTGTGCGAAACCTTAGTTTAAGATAATATAACAGTTAAAGAAAACGTTTTCTTCTAAATATGACTATCATTAGATAACAACATATTCATAATTTGTGAAAAAGCACAACAAAAGCTTCGTGTTTTCGTTGATTTTTTAGCTTGCTTTATGTAAACTAAATGCTTTTACCCCCTTGACTTTATTTTGAAAAGGGCTTATAATATCCCATAGCTTAAAAGAGTATGGGTTTCATATTTTTATATGTGCCTAAGAGAGCATGAAGATTAGAAGAATAAAAGGAGAGTGAAAGAATATGTTCCAGCTTCAATGGATATGGCACAATCTGAAAGGCTACCGAAAATTCTATGTAACAGCCCTTGTGCTGTCTATCGTATGCAACGCCTTGTATCTTACCACACCTTATTTCAGCAAAGAGCTTGTGGATAAGTTTCTTTCAAGCAAGGACGCACTTTTTAATCTTGAGCATGAAAGAAAGCTGTTCTGGCTGCTGCTTGCAGGCATGGTGGGCTTTACCCTGCTTAGAACTATCTGTCAGTACACCTGCAACATGACCTATGAATTATCATCTCAGGGCATGATATACAGAATAAGGACACACCTTTTCAGACGTATCGAAAATCAGGATATGGAGTTTTATGACCGCAACCGAACAGGCGACCTTATGACAAGGCTCACAGGCGACCTTGATATGGTGCGTCATGCAGTGGCATTCGTTTTTAAAGGTATGCTTGAATCATGTTCGCTGTTTATAGCCTCATCAGTTTATTTCTTTATGGTAAGCTGGAAAATGGCACTTCTTCTGCTGGCTGTTACACCGTTCATATTCGGCGTGGTGGTGCTTCTTGATAAAAAGGCAAAGCCGGTCTACGTTGACCTCCGTGAGAAGCTGTCCCAAATGAATACCGACGCTCAGGAGAACATCTCAGGCAACAGAGTTGTAAAAGCCTTCGCCCGTGAGGACTATGAGATGGAAAAGTTCCAAAAAGCCAATAAAGAGTATTCTGATGCCAACAAAAAAGCGTCACTGCTGTGGCTTAAATTCTTCCCTTATATGGAAGCTTTCGCAAACGCCTTGTCAGTTGTAATGCTCCTTGGCGGTGGATTTTTCCTTATAAAAGGGGAAATAACAATGGGCGAGTATGTTGCTATCTCAGGACTTATCTGGGGCATCGCAAACCCTGTCAGAAACCTTGGTATCTATGTGAACGATATGCAAAGGTTCATGGCTTCCGCAATGAAGGTCATCGAGATATACTATGCAAGACCTATCATCACCGACCGTGAAGATGCAGTTGACCAGACAGAAAGGCTTCACGGAGATGTCGAGTTCAAGGACGTTACCTTTAAGTTTGGCAAGCATATAGTCCTTGACAACGTGAACTTTAAGATAAAAGCAGGTCAGACAGTTGCCATAATGGGCGAAACAGGTTCAGGCAAGACCTCGCTTATAAATCTCATACCAAGATTTTATGATACCAACTCAGGAGAAGTCCTCGTTGACGGTGTGAATGTAAGAAAGCGTAAGCTCTCACAGCTCCGCTCACAAATAGGTATGGCAACGCAGGACGTCCTGCTTTTCTCTGATACCATAGACGGCAATATCGCATACGGCGACTCTGATATGTCCGAAGAGGACGTTAAGCACTATGCAAAGCTTGCGGCGGCAAACGAATTCGTTGAGAAAATGCCTGACGGCTATGAAACTATCGTGGGCGAGCGTGGCGTAGGTCTTTCAGGCGGACAAAAGCAAAGACTTTCCCTCGCAAGAGCCTTAGCCATAAAGCCTGCCATTCTTATCCTTGACGATACCACCTCCGCCGTGGATATGGAAACAGAAAAGTATATTCAGGACAGCCTTAGAAACCTCGATTTTCCATGCACAAAGATAATAATAGCCCAGCGTATCTCCTCCACCAAAGACGCTGATATGATAATAATCCTCGATGACGGCAAGATAACCGAAATGGGTACTCATGATGAGCTTATCGCCAAAAAGGGATACTATTACGAGGTGTTCAAGCTGCAGAACGATGGCTTCGGAAAGGAGGCGGTCTAAATGGCAAGAAACCGTTATGACGTTGACGAAGTCCTTGAAACCCCATTTGACTTCGCCCACCTGAAACGCTCCTTTGTGTATATCAAAAAATATAAGGGCAAAATGATAACCGCCCTTATGCTCAGCGTGTTCGCCGCAATATCAGGACTTCTCGGACCGCTCATCACCCAGTATGCACTTGATAATACCATACCTCAGAAAAATATGGGACAGCTCGTCCTGCTCACCCTTGCATTTGTCGGCACTATAGCCGTGTCCATAACATTCTCCACTATCCGTTCAAGGATAATGACAGTTGTTGGTCAGGATATAATCTTCGATATCCGTACCGACCTTTTCAAGCATTTGCAGGAACTGCCATTTGAGTATTACGATAACCGCCCACACGGCAAGATCCTCATCAGAGTTGTAAACTATGTAAACTCCGTGTCGGATATGCTCTCAAACGGTATCATCAATGTTATACTCGAGTGCCTTAATATGCTTTTCATCATGATTTTCATGTTCTTTGTGAATGTGAAGCTGTCATTGGTGGTGCTTTCGGGTCTGCCGATATTTGCAGTCATAATGATGATGATAAAGAAAAGACAGCGTAAAGCATGGCAGGACGTTTCAAACAAATCCTCAAACCTTAACGCTTATTTGCAGGAAAACATCACAGGCGCAAGAGTGACCCAGATATTCACCCGTGAGGAAGAAAACGCCCAGATATTCGACAGACTTTCCGAGAAATATCGTAAAAGCTGGATAAACGCCGTGAAATATTCTAACCTTGTTTGGCCTGCTACCGACAACGTTTCTACTCTTGTGAGAGCCGCAATATTTGTGGTTGGTCTGCTGGTTCTGACCCCTGCGGCAGTGAGCCTTGGAACTATCGTTGCCATGACAAGCTATGCTTCAAGCTTCTGGCAGCCTATCATGAACCTGTCAAACATCTTCAATAACTTCATCAACAATATCGCCTACCTTGAGCGTATCTTTGAAACCCTTGACGAGCCTGCCACTATCGCAGACAAGCCGAATGCTCAGGATATCGGTGATATCACAGGCGAGGTAAAATTTGATGACGTTACATTCAGCTATGAGCAGGGCAAAACAGTTTTGGAGCATATCTCCTTTGACGTTAAGCCGGGCGAAAGCGTTGCCCTCGTTGGACCAACAGGTGCAGGAAAATCTACAGTAGTTTCTCTCCTGTCAAGATTTTATGACCTGGACAGCGGTAAAATAACCATAGACGGCAAGGATATAAGTCAGGCGACCTTGCATTCACTCCGCTCACAAATGGGCATAATGCTTCAGGACAGCTTTATTTTCAGCGGCACTATTTACGATAATATCCGCTACGGCAGACTTGACGCAACGGAAGAAGAAATAAGAGAAGCCGCAAAGATAGTCTGCGCAGACGAGTTCATAAGCGAAATGAAAGACGGCTATATGACAGAGGTCAACGAGCGTGGCTCAAAGCTTTCAGGCGGACAGAAACAGCTTATCTCCTTTGCAAGAACGCTCCTCTCCGACCCGAAAATACTTGTCCTTGACGAAGCAACTTCATCAATAGACGCACGAACAGAAAAGCTCCTTCAGCAGGGACTTCAAAGACTTCTTGTTGGCAGAACTTCATTTATTATCGCACATAGACTTTCCACTATCAAAAACTGCGATAAGATAATGTATATCGATAACAAAGGCATTGCCGAGTGCGGCACTCATGACCAGCTTATCGCAAAGAAAGGCGAATATTATAAGCTTTATACCGCACAGCATATGGACGAATAAAATAGCATAAAAAAAACACGGGTGAACACTGCACCCTGCAAATGTGGCTATCCACATCTGTAGGGGCGAACAGCGTTCGCCCGTTTGTTATTTCACCCTGTTATCACGTTGTTTATCTTTACTTTATCACTATCTTATCCAACGTTTCCCCTACCTTGTCATGGATAACAAGGTCGCAGGAGCCGTCCATGGAAGTCTTGTCCCGATTTATCAGCACAAGATTATCCCCCTGAAAATATCTCACCATTCCTGCCGCAGGATAAACTGTCAGAGAAGTGCCTGCAATAATAAGCGTGTCGCACTGAGATATCTCTCTCACCGCCTCCGTAACAGTTTTATCATCAAGCCCCTCCTCATAAAGCACAACATCAGGCTTGATCGTTCCGCCGCAGGTGCATTTCGGAATTCCTGTGCTGTTTAAAATATCCTCCGCAGTGTAGAATTTTCCGCAGTCCATGCAGTAGTTGCGGTGTACGCTTCCGTGAAGCTCCAGCACCTTTTTGCTGCCTGCCGCCGTGTGAAGTCCGTCAATATTCTGCGTGATAACTGAAGAAAGTATGCCTGCCCTCTCCATTTCCGCCAGCTTGTAATGAGCCTTGTTAGGCTTTGCCGTCAGACAAAGCATTTTGTCACGGTAAAAATCATAAAACGCCTTTGTGTGCCGCATAAAAAACGTGTGGCTGAGTATCTGCTCAGGGGGATAATCATATTTCTGATTGTAAAGTCCGTCCACCGACCGAAAATCAGGTATGCCGCTCTCTGTTGATACCCCTGCTCCTCCGAAAAATACTATCCTGTGTGACTTGTCTATTATCTGCTGCAGCTCCATTTTTATCACTCCTATGAAAAATGCGGTCTATACCGAAGCACAGACCGCATTGATTATTCACGATATTAGTCGATCTTAACGATCCAGCCAAACTCGTCTGGTATCTTGCCCCACTGAATGCCTGTCATTGTATCATAAAGCATCTGTGAAACAGGGCCGATCTTGTTGTTGTTTATCTCCATTACCTTGTCGCCCCACTTAAGATGACCAACAGGTGAGATAACAGCAGCAGTACCTGTGCCGAATACCTCGTCAAGCTTGCCGTTGTCGTAAGCCTCAGCGATCTCCTCAATAGAGATCTTTCTCTCGCTTACCTTGTAGCCCTTCTTCTTGCATATCTCGATAGCAGACTTTCTTGTGATGCCAGGGAGAACAGAGCCAAGAAGCTGTGGTGTAACAACTTCGCCGTCAATAACGAAGAAGATGTTCATTGAGCCAACTTCCTCAACATACTTTCTCTCAACACCATCAAGCCAAAGTACCTGCTCGTAATCCTGCTCGTGAGCTTCTTCCTGACCTGCAAGCGAGATAGCGTAGTTAGCGGCTGTCTTAGCAAAACCAGTACCGCCTCTTACGGCTCTTACATACTTGTTCTCAACATAGATCTTAACAGGGTTAAGACCGGTTGAATAGTAAGCGCCTGAAGGTGAAAGAATAATGATGAACAGATAGTGGTCAGCAGGCTTAACACCTACATATGGGTCAACTGCGATGATAAATGGTCTGATGTAAAGGGAAGCGCCCTCTGTGTGAGGTACCCAGTCCTGCTCCATTTTAACAAGAGTTTTCAGAGCGTAGAGCATATCCTCTTCGTTTATCTTAGGAATTACCATTCTCTCAGCAGAGTTGTTCATTCTCTTGAAGTTCTCCTGCGGTCTGAAAAGCTGAACAGAGCCGTCAGCAGTACGATAAGCCTTAAGGCCTTCAAATATCTCCTGACCGTAGTGCAGGCACATAGCAGCAGGGGAGAGTGAAAGGTCGCCGTAAGGCACGATCCTAGCGTCATGCCAACCCTGACCTGCGTCATAATTCATAACAAACATATGGTCAGTAAAAATGTGACCGAAACCAAGCTTTGTCTCGTCAGCCGGTTTTTCCTTTGGAGTAGTGGTACGTTCGATCTTGATATCTAACATACAGATCCTTCTTTCTTAAATTAATGATCGGCTCGCCAAGCGAACCTTTACCACATATATTATAATACTTATTGTGATCTTTTTCAAGAGGTTTTGCAAAAAAAATTCCTTGTCATAGGAAAAATATGCAGGATAACATTTTGAAAACTGCATTTTTATACAACTGTATGAAAACTGTTGAGAAATCGTCATAAAATTGTCTTTATATTGTAGGAAATACTCCTTGAAAAAAAGGTGATAGTGTTGTATAATAGGGTAAAATAAATGTGAAACAAGTATATTATAATAAGGTTATATAAGGAAAGGTAATGTTATGAACGATAGAGAAAGAAAGGATAACGAGCTTGGTATAGATCTTGATATGAAAGGTCTTACCCTCGACAGCGATGAAGCCGCAAAACCGCAGGCGCAGAACCGCCCTATGAGCCATGAGGATATGGCAAGAATGATCGCTAAAAATATGGCAATGCAGGACGGCGGCTTTGACGAGCCTATCACTCCCGTAAGAGGAGTTTCAGACTTTGGCGAGGAAACTATCAAGCCTAAAAAGCCCAAAACAACTGAAACACGCAGTAAAAATGCAAAGCCTTCATCAAAGCAGACTTCAAAGAGCGGCTCAAAGAATGGAAAAAAGAAGAAAAAGAAGTCCTCGTCAGGAAAGACTGTCGCAATAGCAATATGCTCAGTTGTTGGTGTTATGATAGTCGCAGCAGGCGGCTTCTATCTGTGGGGCATGAATTCGTATAAGGATAGATTTCTTGGAAATACATATATAAACGGCATCGAGGTCAGCGGAAAGACCAAGGCGGAAGCCTATAAGCTAGTAAGCGAGCAGGCTGTTATCCCAAAAGCCATCACCGTTACAAAGAAAGACGGCACAACATTTTCCATAAAGCTGTCTGAAATAGGCTATAACGATAATACTCAAAACCTTATCACACAGTATTATACTCAGCAAAACCACTATTCATGGTTCTCTTCTGCCATGAAGCGTACGGATTTCAGCTTTGATTCTAAGTTCAAGTACGATAAGGCTAAGCTTGAAAAGGTGCTGAAAAGAAAGGTGCTTGACTCCCAAAGCACAAAAGATCCTGAGGACGCATATATCAAAAAAGGCGACGATAACAGCTATGTTGTGGTAAAAGAAACCACGGGCGACGCTGTGGAGGAGGATAAGATAGACGAGCTTTATTCCTATGTGGAAAATCAGATTGACGACGGTAGCTTTGACGTTGATATCTCAAAGGCAGATTGCTATAAAAAGCCTGCCATAACAGCGGATATGCTTGAAGAGACCTGCAAGAAGCTCAATAACCTTAACGATATCGAAATAACATTCGATTTTATCTACACCACGGAAACTCTCACGGGTGATACTATCATGGATTGGATAACCTTTGACGAGGATAACGCCGAAGCCGGCTATACAGTTGATGAAGATAAGGCAATGGCATATGTTGAAGATCTTGCAGATAAGTATGATACCTTTGGCAAGGACAGAGAGTTCAAGACCACAAAGCGTGGAACTATAACTATCTCCGAGGGTCAGGGCTGTTACGGCTGGTGGATAGACCAGCAAAAGACCTGCGACCTTATCGTAGACCTTGTTGAAAAGGGCGAGTCTGCTGAAACTGAGCCTGTCTACTATGTAAACCCTGACTCAGCCTATGAGTATACCTGCAATAAGGATTGGCGTACAGCCGATAAGGATTACGGCAACACTTATATCGAGGTAGACCTTACCGCACAGCATTTGTGGTATTATAAGGACGGCAAGCTCACAATGGAGTCTGATATAGTTTCAGGCTATCCAAGCAAGTCAAGAAATACCCCTGGCGGTGTTTATAAGCTTTGGTATAAGGAAAAGGGCAAGACCCTCAGAGGATCAGCCGACGGACAGTCTTACGCTTCCTATGTTGACTATTGGAACAACGTTTCCACTATCGGCATAGGACTTCACGACGCATCATGGCAGAACGGCAACTTTGGCGGTGAGCGTTATAAGTCAAGCACATGGGGCTCACACGGCTGTATAAATATGCCTTTAGATAAAGCAAAATACGTTTATGAAAAAATAGATATGGGTACTCCTGTATTTATGTATTGGTAAGAGATAATAGCAAGGCAATACGGACAACTCGTATTGCCTTTGCTTTTAGTTTCAGTTAGGAGAATTTATGTACATTACAGATGAAGACAACCCACGCCTGCCATTTCTGCGTGATAAAACTTCAAAGCTCACCACCTCGCCGGGCTGTTATATAATGAAAGACAAAATGAAGAAAATAATATATATCGGCAAGGCGAAAAATCTCCGCAACCGTGTGACATCTTATTTCAGAAAGTGTCAGGATCACCTGCCAAAGGTGTGGAAAATGGTGTCCCACGTCTATGACTATGACTTTATCGTCACCGACTCTGAGTTTGAAGCCCTGGTGCTGGAGTGTTCTCTTATAAAGCAGTATACCCCGAAGTATAATATCCTGCTGAAAGACGATAAGGGCTATAGCTATATCAGGGTCACAAATGAGGACTACCCACGTTTGCAAGCCGTATTGCAAAAATACGATGACGGAGCAGAGTATATAGGACCCTATACAAGCTCGTTCGCAGTAAAACAAGCCGTTATCGAAGCCAATAAAGTCTTTATGCTCCCTACCTGCACCCGAAAATTTCCGCAGGATTTCAGAAAACAGCGTCCCTGCCTTAATATGCACATAAAGCAGTGTATGGGCGTCTGCACAGGAAAATTCTCCAAAGAGGAGTATAATTCTATAGTCCGTCAGGCGGTGGACTATATCCGAAACGGCTCGTCAGATTCAGTTGAAAGACTCACCGAGGAGATGAACAAAGCCGCTGAGGAGCTTGACTTTGAGCTTGCCGCAAAGCTCCGTGACCGTATCCAAGCCATACAGAAAGCCGCTGAAAGTCAGAAGATAATTAATGATGATATTCGTGACACTGATATAATCGCCATTGCTCAAAATGGCGAAATGGCTTGTGCCAGCGTTATAATGTATCGTGGGGGCAGACTTTTTGATAAGGCTTCCTATTTTCTGGGAGAAAAAGACGACAGCATAAAAATGCGTGAAGATTTTCTCATGCAGTATTATTCCTCCAAAGACAGCATACCGAAAGATATCCTTATTGACGAGGATATCACAAACGGCGAGATAATAGAGAAATTTCTCCGTCAGAAGTATGACCATGCCGTGAATATCTCTACTCCGAAAAGAGGACAGTTTCTTCGCCTTACCACCCTTGCCAAAAGCAATGCCACCGAGTATCTCTCCATAAAAGTCGGCAGAACGAGTCGTGAGATAACCGCCCTTGAGGAGCTTGCCAAAGCATTGGGACTTCCCAAGACCCCGAAATATATCGAGTGCTACGATATATCAAACCTCGCCTCAACCAATATGGTGGCAGGCATGGTGGTCTTTGAAAACGGCAGACCATGCAAGAAGTATTATAAAAAGTTTTCTATCAAAACAGTTGCAGAGCAAAATGACTATGCCTGTATGCAGGAGGTCATAGAACGTCGCTTTAGAAACTACTTTGAGAAAACAGACGAGGGCTTTTCCATTATGCCCGACCTTATCTTGCTGGACGGTGGAAACGGCCACGTCAATGCCGTTGAGCCTGTCTTAGAGCGAATGGGTGTGACCTGCCCATTGTTCGGACTTGTGAAAGACTCCAAGCACCGCACACGAGCAGTCGCCACAGGGGGCGGAGAAATAAGCCTTGCAAAGTGCAGAGCGGCGTTCAATCTTGTTACCGCCATTCAGGACGAAGTCCATAGGGTAGCCATAACCTATCAGGCACAGAAACATAAAAAGAATGCTCACCGACTTGAAATAACCAAGGTCAAAGGCATAGGCGATAAAAAAGCCGCAAAACTCATCACCGAGTATAAAACTAAAGAAGCTCTCAAAAAAGCCACAGTAGAGGAGCTTGCAAAGACCGCAGGTGTGAATATAGACACCGCAAGAGAGCTTAAAGAAATAATAGACGAAATGTAGTGATAGAATTGATAGAAAATACCAAAGACATAGACGAGCTTGAATTTATAAACAGCTTTTCCCACTCAGGCAAGCCCGTGAAAGACCTGTCCAGAATAAAAGCCTTGCTCTCCGACCTTGGCGACCCGCAGGACAGCCTTAAATTCGTCCATATCTCCGGCACGAACGGCAAAGGTTCAATGGCGCAGATGTTCAGCGAAGTTTTTCAGTGCGCAGGGCTGAAAACAGGTCTTTTCACCTCGCCTTATATAATAAGCTATACCGACAGGATAAAAATAAACGGCATTGATATCCCAAAGTCCGCCCTTGCGAAAATGGCAAAGCGTGTTAAAGCCGTCACCGATATGCACTGCGACCGTGAGAATTTCTCTCAGTTTGAAATAACCACCGCCATAGCTTTCCTCTATTTTGCTGAGGAAAACTGCGATATAGTCGTCCTTGAAACAGGTCTTGGAGGCCTTTTGGACAGCACCAACGTTATAAAAACTCCTATTCTCACAGTTATAGGCTCAGTTGATTTCGACCATACCGCCATTCTGGGCGACACCTTGGAGAAGATAGCCTATCAGAAAGCAGGCATTATAAAACCCCACTGCCCATGCGTTTTGAGCGCAGGCAACGACATGAAAGTTATCCGCACTGTCAGAGAGCAGGCGGTGAAAAATCTTTCTCAGCTGGTTAACCCCGACATCAATCAGCTCAAACTTATAAGCTGTGACGTTTTCGGCTCAAAGTTTGAGTTCAAAGGACAGCCCTATGAAGTCACAATGGGCGGCGCACATCAGGTGCTGAATGCCATGAGCGTCATAAGCGGCATACGCCTTATCAACGATACCATGAAAATTCCCCAGGATAAAATTTTTGAGGGCATCAAAAAAGCCCAGCTCCAAGGCAGAGTGCAGATACTCAGCCGAGAGCCGCTGCTGATACTGGACGGAGCACACAATCCCGACGGCTTGTCAGCCTTGGCAGGTGTATTGGAGCATTGCCCGAAACGCCCATGTTACGCCGTTATGGGAATGTGCAGGGATAAAAACATCACCGAGGCGGTAAAGAAAATTATACCGTATGTAGACAAATTCTACACAGTTGACGGTTTCAGCGACAGAGCCGAAAATGCCTCTGACCTTGCCGACATCATAACCAACGTAGGCGGCAGGGCAGAGCAAAGTCCAAAGCCTGCACTTGAAATGGCACGTCAGCTAATAAACGAGAATCCTCACGGAGTGAATCTTATATGCGGTTCGCTTTTCCTATGTGCCCAGGTGCTTAATGAAATGAAAGATATATAACAGAAAGGGCGACCCACCCAAGGTCGCCCGATTTTTTTACCTCACAAACTTGCGATATCCGCACGAGCCACGGTAGGGGCGAACACCGTTCGCCCGTCGAAGAAACAAGCCCACTATAGCAACACAGTTCGATAACCATAAAAATGTCCCCTACATCTTATTCGGGCAAGTTATTCCGCCGCAAAATCGCTGTCGCTCTTTGCGGAATTCACTTTGTTTAATGGGATAGAAAAAAGCGGTGCAGAGATTTTTCCTCCGACACCGCTTTGTTGTTTATTTTACTTTGTTATGCTTTTAAGTCTTTTTCTGCACCGCTTGTAGGCTTACGCCTATTGAGGCTCTGCCTCAAGCTCCGCAGGGGCTTTGCCCCTTGACCCCACAAGCCCTCTGGCGCCGGGCTTGACCGTGCGCTTTATCTCTCGCTTCGCTCGGTTTCTTCTATTCTTTTTCTGATTTATTTTTCAATAGCCGCTTGAACTGCTTTCTTCCAACCACCTATCAGATCACTGCGTTTACTCTCGCTCATAGACGGAATAAACTCCCTGAACTTATCCGAAACGCCAACAAGCTCTTCCATACTGCCCCAAAGCCCACAGCCAAGCCCTGCAAGATATGCCGCACCTGTTGCGGTGGATTCCACGTTATAAGGCCTTATGACCGAATGTCCCAATATATCAGCCTGAAATTCCATAAGAAAATCGTTGCTTGCCGCACCACCGTCAGCCTTTATGCTGCCTATTGCTCCGGCGTCCTCCTCCATCGCCCTGAGAACGTCATAGGTCTGATAGCACATAGCTTCCAATGTTGCCCTGACTATGTGGCATCTGTTTGTTCCTCTTGTAAGCCCTGTTATCATGCCCCTTGCCTCAGGTTTCCAGTATGGTGCGCCAAGTCCCACGAATGCAGGCACAAAGTATACTCCCCCTGCGTCCTCAACGCTCCTTGCAAGCTCCTCGGTCTCTGCCGCTGTGCGTATTATGCAAAGCTCGTCACGAAGCCATTTTACCGCCGCACCCGATACGAATACCGACCCCTCCAGAGCATAATTCACCTTTCCGCCAATCCCCCAGGCAATAGTCGTGAGCAGCCCATGACGGCTTTCCACAGGCTTTTCACCCGTGTTCATAAGCAGAAAACCGCCAGTGCCGTAGGTGTTTTTCACATCGCCCTCACGGAAACAGCATTGCCCAAAAAGTGCCGCCTGCTGATCTCCTGCACAGCCTGTGATCTTTATCCTGCTTCCGAAAATGTTCTCCTCAGTTTCGCCCAAGTCACCCGAACATTCTTTGACCTCAGGGAGCATACAGCTGGGTATGCCCAAAAGTCCCAGTATCTCCCTGTCCCATTCAAGGGTGTGAATGTTGAAAAGCATAGTCCTGGAAGCATTGGAGTAGTCCGTAACGTGTACCCTTCCCCCTGTCAGATTCCATATGAGCCAGCAATCCACAGTGCCGAAAAGTATCTCCCCCTTTTCTGCATGCTCCCTTACGCCCTCAACATTTTCAAGTATCCACTTTATCTTTGTGGCAGAGAAATAAGGGTCGATAAGAAGTCCCGTCTTGTCCTTGAAAAACTTTTGCAAGCCCTGACTTTCCATTCGTGCGCAGTCCTCAGAAGTCCTTCTGCATTGCCAAACGATAGCGTTATAAACAGGCTTGCCGGTGTTCTTGTCCCAAAGTATCGTCGTTTCACGCTGATTGGCGATGCCGATAGCCGCCACGTCCTCCGCTGTTATCCCAGCCTTTGCAATGACCTCACGAGCAGAACTGAGCTGACTTTCCAGTATGTCCATAGGGTCATGCTCCACCCAGCCGTTGCCGGGGAATATCTGCGGATATTCTTTCTGTACGCTCGCAACCTTTTCACCCTTTGCGTTAAAAAGCACCGCTCTGGAGGAAGTCGTTCCCTGATCTAAAGAGAGTATGTATTCTTTCATAAAATTTCTCCTTATTGCAAAAAAAGGGGCGGAAATCCCACCCCTTATAAATCTGTTATCTAAATTTCTAACACTGTTTATTTCCGTACAAAAATGCGCATTGCACTATCATGTAGGGGACGTCGCCCTCGACGTCCCGTCTTGTCGCCTGTACAATCTGCATTATTCGCACAATTTGGTGCGTTTCACAAACCCTGTAGGGA
>UMDU01035418.1_pt1 | contig 15313 bp, 9 predicted proteins | sample 1964581 | NCBI WGS metagenome assembly UMDU01 (sample SAMEA4836003, study PRJEB28245) | human gut metagenome | biome: gut microbiome; material: fecal sample | place: Denmark | collected 2008
GCCTGGAAAGATCATCTGCTCTTATGATACCAGAGATGAGAAATATCTCAGCAGATGTGGGGCATATGCAGTGAAAATAGGGGGAAATCTGAAGCAGATTGAGAAGGAACTGAAAGAGAATGTCAGATTGCGGGTCAGCACTGCAGAAATATTTGAAGATACAGCGGAGAATCCGGAGCTGATTCTGGAATCCTCCTGGGATCTGAGCCAGGTAAACAGGGAAAAACAAGGTGTGTACAAGGTAACCGGATCATTTGTAATCCCAGAAGGATATGAAGTAGCTGACAGCCTGGCGCTGCCAGAGGCATATGCATATCTTTCTGTACAGAAAAAAGGAGAACCACAGATTAATACCTACAGTATGCCAACTGTGGATTTGCTGGAATTTCCTATGCTACTGGATGGATTTTCCACAGAGGAACGCCGGAATATACAGGTTTATCTTTCTGAGAATGAGGGGAATTACCGGAAAATAGATGATGACCTGGTGGAAGTGACTTCTGATGGAATTCAGATTTATTACAGAGAGATATTAAAGAAAGGACAGAACTACCAGATCTGTGCTGTCTATGAGAAAGGGAGCACAGGAATTTATTCTTTTTCCTATAATGATGCCTTTATTGTCAACGAATACTGGCATGAGCGGAATTTTTCAGACAGGGAGGAAAAAGATCTTCCTGACATTGTGCAGAAAGCACCTGCTTCGTCAGAAGTAGTACAGGGAGAAAAGGAAGAGAATCTGAATACGGGAAGTGCCGGATATCATTATGACAACTCTTACGGAACAGACAATAATGCAGACGGACAGAACAGCAGTAGTAACAAAGCTTCTGGTGCAAAAGCTGCTGAAATATCGGATACAGAGAATTCTGTGACAGAGTTAAGCACCGACACCATTACTGCAGTCAGTGGAAAGAGAATGCTTCTTATGATCCAACAGAATGGAAGTGCAAGGTTTGAGAAACAGGGAATCTCTGTAACATTTTCTCCGGATACAGTGAACGGATGGAAGATCAATGCAGAGGATGAAATCCAGATAGGAATCGAGAAAACGTCAGAAACTGCATTTTCTCTGCGGATTTTTGTCAGAGGTGAGGAGGTAATAGAAGTTCCGGGAACAGTGGTGGAATTTCAGACATCTGTGTTTGGTGGAATCCAGTCACCTGAAACAGTAAAAGCGGAGGATGTGCAGGGAAATCAATATGCAGTGAATTATCAGGAAAAACAAAATGTTCTCTGTATGGAGATCAACCAGACAGGGGATTATTTTTTGACAGATGGAAAGTCAGAAAGTATAGGAAATCAGACGGATGAAGAAAGCGTGAAAGCTATTTCAGACGGAGAAGATATAGGTTTTACAGAAGAGCCAATGCCAGAGGAGGAAACGGAGCAAAAGACAGAGCAGAAAACAGAGAATTCCGCCAAACAGTTTCTGATGATAATACTTACATTACCGGCAGTATGTATCCTGGTGGCCGCCATTATTTTTGCAATTCGTAAAAAACGCAGATAAGCGACAGTGGAAAGGCAAACAAAGCACCTGAAAACAGAAGGAGGTGTCAGCAATGAAGAAGAACTGGAAATATTCATTACTACTTATAGCAGCTGTATTTGCATTGGCTATGGGCGTATTCTTTCTGTTTTATCGCTTTGATAACAAATATACGGCCAGGGGAGATCAGGCCATTCAGGGAATCCTCTATGTGCCTGATGATGATTCTGTGCATTATCTTGCCAGGGAATGGGAATATTATCCGGATGTATTGCTGACACCGCAGGAAATAAAGGAACAGAAGGAGGACTACTACAGCCGTTATGTTTCCATTGGCGAGTACGGTGGGATGGATATGGGCGACAAAAATAAATCTCCTTTTGGAAGTGGTACCTATCGGATGACCCTGGTGCTTCCTGAAAAAGAAAAACAATATGCTATTGGCCTGACAGAGATTTTTTCTGCTTACAAGCTGTATATTAATGGGGAATTGATGGGGCAGATGGGAAATCCGGATCCGGACAATTACCAGGAGCAGATTCAGAACAGGGTATTTACCTTTGAGGGAAAAGAAACTGCAGAGATTGTGATCGCAGTGACAGACAAACATTCGGTGTCATCGGGAATTCAGTATGTGCCGGTTTTGGCTTCTCCTTTTAAAGTGAATATTATCCGCGGGTTGTCACTTATGATTGCTGTGGTATTTATGGCTTTTACATTTTTTGTCCTGATTTTTTCAGTGTATATGTATATGCGAACTAAAAAAGTGGAGTTTGGACTTTTTGCCCTGCTTTGTATCTGTGTACTGGGATATGGTTCTTATCCGATCCTGCATTCCTTTGTTGCAGTAAAAGTACAGCCTTGTTATGGAATGGAGGCATTGTTCTATTATCTGATGTTTGCCGGTGTTATGCTGGTACAACAGAAGATCCTGGGAGGTGAGGAAAGGATTCCGGAAATTCTTGCAGGTGTGGCCGTAGCAGCCGGAGTGATGGTTTTTGTGGCAGAAATGCTGTGCAGCAGAGCCCAGTCTGCAACAGGGCTGTATCTGATCTCTAAGCTTACAGAGATTTTGAAGTGGGCAGCAGCCGGTTATCTGCTTTTCAGAAGTGTAAAGGAGATAAAACAGAAGTACAGTAATGTACTTTTAGTGGGAATTGTTGTTTATGCAGCGTCTCTGGCAGCAGACCGGATATGGAGATTATATGAGCCGATCATTGGCGGGTGGTTTACGGAAATTGGTGCAGTAGTGCTTGTAGCCAGTGTGGGACTGACTCTGTGGATGGAGATTGCCAATGCTTACAGATTTCAGCTTACCTATAGAGAATACAGCCGTCAGATGGAACAGAAACTGCAGATACAGAAACAGAATTATGAGGAACTTACAGAAAAGGTGGATGAGATCAGCAGGATGCGCCATGATATGAGACACCATCTGCGCACCATCATGTCTTACACCCAGCAGGGAAAATATCAGGAGATGATGGAATACCTGCAGGAGTATGCATCCGTTATAACAGAAGAGGAAAAGCGAATCTGTTATTGCAGAAACATGGCCGTAGATGCAGTGATCCATTTTTATGCAGGAGAACTGAGAGAGAAAGGGATTCCTTTTGAATGTGATATGATGCTGCCGCAGAATATTGGCATTTCAGATACAGATCTGTGCAAAATATATGGAAATCTTCTGGAAAATGCCGTAGATGCAGTAAAAGATCTGTTGCCGGAAAATAAGCCTTATGTAAAGATGCTTACAAAGGTTAAGAACAAGAAGCTTCTGATAGAGATTTCAAATCCATATTCCAATGAAATCCAGCGAAGAGAAAAAGTTTTTTATTCAACAAAGCATGAAGGCTTTGGAATCGGAACAGCGTCTGTAGCAGAAGTGGTACAACGAATGGGCGGATATGTAGTTTTTAATACAGAAGAGGGTATTTTTAAAGTAAATATCTTTCTGCCGGTGAAAACAGTACAGTAAATAAATAGTTACTGCCCGGAGGGGAAGAGGCATATCGGAAATACTTATTTATCAGAGTCTGAAGAGAATAAGTATTCCAGATATGCTTTTTTTATTGCGTTGGAGCCACGCTTGCGTACAGTAACAAGCTCCTGATTGTCCATAACAAAGCCTTCATCTGTGGATTTCTCGATGTGATCCATATTTACGATACAGCCTCTGTAACAGGAGAGAAAACATTTCATTCCCTCCAGAAGCTCTTCGAATTTCTGGAAGGTTATGTAGGAGCGTATAATGCCTGCATCTGTGGTATGTACCTGAACTGCATTGCGGTAGGTATCCACGTACAGGATGCTCCTGACAGGGATCTTTACAGGGGTACGGTCAGAGATCAGTTCTATATATCTGGAGTTCTGTGACTGTCTGAACTGGATTGTTGAGAGAATCCGGCAAAGCTTCTCCGGGTCAAAGGGCTTCAGCAGATAGTAGGATGCCTGTACATCATAGCTTTCCACAGCAAAGGAATCACTGCTTGAAATAAAAATCAGAGCAGTTGTATCCCTGGCTTCGCGGAGCTTTCTGGCTGCATCCATACCGGTCATACTGCCCATATAAATATCCATAATGATCAGGTCGTAAAATCCGGGTATGTATTTAGTAAAAAAAGCTTCTGCGCTGGAATACAAATGGATGTCTGCGGATGTATTCTGGGATTCATAATAAGAAGAAATGACAGATTTTACCTGACGCAGATCTTCCTTTGAATCGTCAAGGATTGCAATATTCAAAAGGAGTACCTCCTAAATTAACTTAAACATAATTTGTATTTTAGCGTATTTTCATGAGTTATTCAAGTACGGATTCCTTACTGAAAGCAAGTAATACCATAAGTATTTATTCATTTTTCCATATTTCATGAAAAATGTCATTTAATCCCATGTATCTTGAAAATAAGACTGAAATTTTTTATAGTAAGAACATAGAAATTCAGTTTAGAAATATGTACACACATTTTAAGAAAGGATGGTAAAAAAATATGAAAAACTGGAAAAAAATAATGGCAGGTCTTTGTGCTGCTGCAATGGTAAGCTCTATGGTTGTTCCGGTATGGGCAGCAGAGGAGACTACAGAAGAAGCAGCAGATGACGGAGATGTCGCGGATGTATCAGAGGCAATGTTAGGACTCTGGAAGGACAGCGCAGGAGATATCTACGGATTCTACAAAGATAATTCGTTTTTTGGCCAGTGGAAGGATGAAGAGCAGGATGTTCTTGGTGTATATGCTCTGAGTTCAGACGGAGAATATACAGCTCTGGTAATGCAGTTCGCAAATGACGACGGCACGTATGATGATGAAAATATGGTAACTTATCTGGTGCAGGCAAATGAGGAAGAGAATCTTCTGGAACTTTATGATCCGGACAGTCTGGACTTGACTGCAACCCTGGAGCCTTATGAGGCAGACGGTGATGAGTCGGATTACAATCAGACTTATCAGGATATGGGTGATATCCTGACAGAGTGTTATTCCGGCGAAACAGAAGCGGGTGAGACTTTTATTTATGCAGCTAATGAGGATGGAACTTTCTGCTCAGTACTTGTGATCGATCAGGATGATAACTATGTAAGCTTTGTTGGCGAAGGTACTTTTGATGAAGAGAACGGTACTGTGACGATTACTGATGAAGTTTCTGAGATGGCACTTACTTTTGGCGTGGCAGTGAATGATGATGATACACTGACACTGGATATGGGTGATCTTGGAAGCGCTACTGTAGAGGAAGCTACGCTGGCGGTTGCTGTGCAGGGACTGAAGTATGCAGTTGAGAATGGAACTGAGATGAACTAAGCAATTCTTTTTCAGGAACAAAAATATGTGATTTTGAGGATACTCCTCTTCGGATAGATTTATTCGGAGGGGAGTGTTTTTTCTGTGCCGGGGGTTTTAGAATGGCTGGGAAGATGGTATAATAAGGAGCGAATTCTATAGTTTTTGTGGAAGTGTTACAGGTGAGCAGAAACAGACAGGAAGCGAAAATTACGAGAGAGGTTTGAATTTATGAATATTTTGAATATAGAGCATGTTTCCAAGGTGTTTGGTGAGAAGGTGGTGCTGGATGATGTTTCCTACGGGGTGCATCAGGGAGATAAGATTGGGATCATCGGGATTAATGGGACCGGGAAGTCTACGATTCTGAAGATCATCGGCGGTCTGGAGGAGCCGGATGAGGGACAGGTGATCACTCAAAATGGCCTGAGAATCACGTATCTTCCGCAGATGCCGGAGTTTCCGCAGGGAGCTTCTGTCCTGGATTATGTGGCAGAAGGAAAGTGGCAGAAGGACTGGAGTACTGAGAGCGAGGCAAGGAATGTTCTGAATAAGCTGGGAATTACAGACCATGAGGAGAAGATCGATCATTTATCCGGGGGACAGAAGAAAAGGGTGGCACTGGCAAGGACTCTGGTGAATCCCTGTGATGTGCTGCTTCTGGACGAGCCTACCAACCATCTGGATAATGAGATGGTGACCTGGCTAGAGGACTTTCTGAGAAGTTTTAAGGGCGTTGTGATTATGGTTACTCATGACAGATATTTTCTCGACAGGGTTACTAATAAGATTCTGGAGATTTCCCATGGCGGCCTTTATGCTTATGAGGCTAATTACTCGAAGTTTCTGGAACTGAAGGCAGAGCGTGAGGAGATGGAGCTTGCCAGTGAGAGGAAGAGACAGAGCGTACTCCGCATGGAACTGGAGTGGGCAAAGCGTGGATGCAGAGCCAGAAGTACCAAGCAGCGGGCACGTCTGGAACGCCTGGAGGCACTGAAGAACGGAAAAGCTCCGGTGCGTGATGCGAATGTGGAGCTGGATTCTGTTGAGACACGTATGGGAAAGAAGACAATCGAACTTCACCATATCAGCAAGAGTTTTGGTGAGAAGAAGATCCTGGATGATTTTAATTATATTGTGCTGCGCAATCAGCGTCTTGGGATTATTGGTCCTAATGGGTGCGGAAAGTCAACACTCATCAAGATTATTGATGGGATGATACAGCCGGATGCAGGAGAAGTGGAAATTGGAGAAACCATTCGCATAGGGTATTTTGCACAGGAAGTGCCGGATATGGATACCAATCAGCGTGTGATCGATTATATCCGCGACGTGGCAGAGTATATTCCGACCAGAGACGGGAAGATTTCCGCAACAATGATGCTGGAGAGGTTTCTTTTTGATTCTGCCATGCAGTATGCACCCATTGCCAAATTGTCAGGTGGTGAGAAGAGGCGTCTGTATCTGCTGAGGGTTCTGATGGAGGCGCCGAATGTGCTTCTTCTGGATGAGCCAAGTAATGATCTGGATATTCCTACACTGACCATTCTGGAGGATTATCTGGCTTCTTTTGCAGGGATTGTGATCGCAGTGTCTCATGACAGGTATTTTCTGGATAATATTGTGGACAGGATTTTTGCTTTTGAGGGGAATGGACATCTGACCCAGTATGAGGGCGGATATACGGATTATACAGAGGCGCTGGCGAGAAAAGGCGGGGCAGTATCTGAAGGACAGAGCACTGCAGTTGGCGCGGAAAAGAAGAAGTCGGCTCAGGCAGACTGGAAGCAGAATCGTCCCCAGAAGCTGAAATTTACCTATAAAGAGCAGAGGGAATTTGAAACCATCGATGATGATATTGCAGCGCTGGAGGAACTGCTGGAGAAGCTGGATAAGGATATGGAGGCCAATGCCACCAATTCTGTGAAGCTTCGTGAGATCATGGAACAGAAGGAGAAGGCACAGGCAGATTTGGATGAGAAGATGGACAGGTGGGTTTATCTGAATGATCTGGCGGAGCGAATCGAGGCACAAAAAAGTGAAAAGTGATTTTTTTCAGATGCTATTGACTTTGCAGAGGGTTCTTTAGTATGATACAGATTATGGAAGATTGCAGGAGCTGCTTTGCAGCGGGGCAATTTGCGGATGCCGGGTCAGTGACAGAAAATATCTTTTGATTCTGACATCTGTGAGTGAACAGTAAGTGAACAGGAGATATGAAGATATGGCAGAACAGGTCAGAGTTGTAGTGGACGCAATGGGCGGGGATAATGCCCCGGCAGAACCTGTCAAGGCTGCAGTGGAAGCTGTAACAGAGAGACAGGACATAAAAGTAATTCTTACAGGAAAACAGGAAGTGATAGATAAGGAACTGGCGAAATACTCCGGATATCCGAAGAACCAGATCCAGGTTGTCAATGCATCCCAGGTGATCGAGACAGCAGAGCCTCCGGTTTTTGCAATCCGTAAGAAAAAAGATTCATCAATCGTAGTAGGTTTGAATATGGTTAAGAAACAGGAAGCAGATGCCTTTATTTCATCAGGAAGTACAGGTGCGGTTCTTGTTGGAGGACAGGTGCTGGTAGGCAGAAGTAAAGGCGTGGAGAGACCGCCTCTTGCACCGTTGATCCCTACCACAAAGGGAGTTTCCCTTCTGATAGACTGCGGTGCCAATGTGGATGCACGTCCATCACATCTGGTACAGTTTGCGAAGATGGGTTCTATTTATATGGAGAATGTAGTCGGCATTAAGAATCCAAGAGTTGCCATCGTAAATAACGGGGCGGAAGAGGAGAAGGGAAATGCACTTGTAAAAGAAACTTTCCCCCTTCTGAAAGAATGCAAAAGCATTAATTTCATCGGAAGTATAGAAGCCAGAGATATCCCGGCAGGATATGCGGATGTGGTCGTATGCGAAGCATTTGTGGGAAATGTGATCCTTAAATTATATGAGGGAGTTGGTTCTGCCCTGGTCCAGAAGATCAAAGAAGGAATGATGACCAGCACAAGAAGTAAGATCGGTGCACTTCTGGTAAAGCCTGCACTGAAAGAAACTCTGAAATCCTTTGATGCAACGGAATATGGCGGAGCACCGCTTCTGGGGCTTAAAGGACTTGTGGTAAAGACGCATGGGAGTGCCAAAGCCATTGAGATCAAACATGGTATTTTCCAGTGTGTACAGTTTAAACAGGAGAAGATCAACGAGAAGATCGCAGAGCGTATCCTGGAGGATCAGGAATTACTGAAGTCCGGAGCAGAATAGAGCAGGACAGGAACAGAAACAGGAAGGAGGGTTGAAGATGGAACTGGAGAAAATAAAAGCTATCATAGCAGAGGTTCTGAATATTGATGCAGATTCGATCACAGAAGACACTACATTTGTAGATGATCTTGGTGCAGACTCTCTTGATATTTTTCAGATTATTATGGGGATTGAAGAGGAGTATGACATTGAGCTGGATAATGAATCTGTCGAACAGATTCAGACAGTCGGTGATGCTGTTGAAGCAATTCGGACAATTAAATAAAAATGTAACTGTCCGGCAGTCTGAAATTTGACAGGAGCATAATACAGGCACACTGAGCAGTTACAAAAAATGATGTCGCAGGGTTGTCAGATGACAGCCCTGCGCATATGGAGAGGGTTAGAGGAATGAATAGAAAGACAGAAGAATTAGAAGAAATCATAGGATATCATTTTAAAAATAAACATTATCTTACACAGGCACTGACTCACAGTTCCTATGCAAATGAGAAGAAGTTGGGGAAGCTGGGCAGCAATGAGAGACTGGAGTTTCTGGGAGATGCTGTGCTGGAGCTGATCAGCAGTGATTATCTGTATGCAAGATTTACCCAGATACCGGAGGGAGAGCTGACAAAGAAGAGAGCCAGCCTGGTGTGTGAGCCAAGCCTTGCCTATTGTGCAAGAGAATTCGGACTGCCGCAGTTTCTGTTGCTTGGAAAGGGAGAGGATATGACCGGCGGAAGAAACAGGGATTCTATCGTCTCTGATGCAACAGAGGCTTTATTGGGAGCTATCTATCTGGATGGTGGTTTTGCTAATGCAAAGGAGTTTGTGCTGAATTTTATCCTGAATGATATTGAACATAAACAGCTCTTTTATGATAGCAAGACCATCCTGCAGGAAATCGTGCAGGAAAACGGAACACAGCCGGTGGAATATATTCTGACAAAAGAAGAAGGCCCGGATCATAACAAAAACTTTACTGTGGAGGCAAGAGTAAACGGAAAAGTGATGGGACAGGGAAGCGGTCATACAAAGAAAGCAGCAGAACAGGCCGCAGCATACCAGGCGATTCGTGTACTCAGAAAATAAACAGGAGAATTATGTATTTAAAGAATATAGAGGTACAGGGATTTAAGTCTTTCGCCCAGAAGATCAATTTTGAATTTCATAACGGGATCACCGGTATTGTAGGTCCGAACGGAAGTGGAAAGAGCAATGTCGGTGATGCGGTGAGATGGGTGCTGGGTGAACAGAGTGCCAGATCTCTGCGAGGAGGAAATATGCAGGATGTTATTTTCTCCGGTACAGAGACAAGAAAACCCCTGGGTTATGCATCGGTGGCGATCACACTGGATAATTCAGACCATAAGCTTCCGGTTGATTTTAACGAGGTTACGGTTACCAGAAGGCTTTACCGTTCAGGAGAGAGTGAATATAAGATCAACGGAAGTGCCTGCAGACTGAAAGATATCAATGAGATGTTTTATGATACAGGTATCGGTAAAGAAGGATATTCCATTATCGGACAGGGACAGATCGACAGGATCCTAAGCGGTAAACCGGAAGAGAGAAGAGAGCTTTTTGATGAGGCAGCAGGTATTGTTAAATTTAAGAGAAGAAAGAATACCACGATCAAAAAACTGGAGGAAGAACGCCAGAACCTGGTCAGAGTGACAGATATCCTCTCGGAGCTTACCAGACAGCTGGAACCACTGGAGAAACAGTCAGAGACAGCAAGAGTTTATCTTTCCAAAAGAGAGACGCTTAAGGAACTGGATGTGAATATGTTCCTGATGGAGTATGCTGCTGCAGCCAAAGAACTCAAGGAACTGGAAGAGAAGAACATAATTGCGCAGAATCAGCTGAAGGATACCCAGAGTTCCTATGACCGGACCAAGGTGGAATATGAACGTCTGGAACAGGAACTGGAAGATTTAAATTCCAAAATGGATGCACTTCGCATTTCCGGTCAGGAGCAGGCAATCCGTAAACAACAGCTGGAAGGCCAGATCAATGTATTAAATGAGCAGATACTGGCAGGGGCACAGAATGAAGAGCATTATAAGGGACGTATCCAGACTATTGAGGCTGAACTTTCAGTAAGAACAGATTCAAAGAAGAAACTTGAAGAAGAAAAAACGGATATTTATGCACAGTTAAAGGCTGTCCGTAAGAAACTTTCTGAGGAAGAAGAGAAATTAAGGACAGCGCAGGAGAATATGGAAGCCTGTACTCTCGAAGTGGAGAATGGCAAAAATGAGATTATTGAAATTTTGAACAGCCGCGCCAATGTCAAGGGTAAAGCCCAGAGATTTGATGCAATGATGGAACAGGCAGAAATCCGTAAGGCAGAGATCAGCCAGCGTATTCTCAGACTGAAGAGTGAAGAGGAAGAACAGCAGACCATTCTGACTACAGCCCGGAAACAGTATGATGAGATTACATCCCAGATTGAAAATGCCAATGAGGAATGTGAACATCTGAATCTGAGTGTGATGAAGATTCAGGAAAAGCTGAAGGAACAGAACACAAAGTTGGAAGTAGAACAGACAGCCTATCACAGAGAGGCATCCCGGCTGGATTCTCTCAGAAATATCGCGGAGCGCTATGATGGATACGGAAACAGTATCCGGAGAGTTATGGAACAAAAAGAACGTGTTCCGGGAATCCAGGGTGTTGTCGCAGATCTGATCCAGGTAAACAAAGATTATGAGATCGCTATCGAGACAGCTCTTGGTGGGAGCATTCAGAATATTGTTACAGATAATGAGCAGACTGCCAAAACTATGATTGAATTTCTGAAAAAGAATCGTTATGGACGTGCGACCTTTCTTCCCATGAGCAGCATAAGTCCCAGAGGTGAGTTTACACCGAAAGAAGCACTGAAAGAGCCGGGCGTTGTGGGGATTGCCAGCGAACTGGTGTCCGTAGCTTCTCAGTATCAGCAGATCACGAAATTCCTTCTTGGAAGAGTGCTGGTAGTTGATAACATTGATCATGCCATTGCAATAGGAAAAAAATACAGACACAGTCTGAGAATGGTCACAACAGAGGGTGAATCCTTAAACCCGGGAGGTTCCATGACCGGCGGTGCCTTCAGAAACAACAGCAATCTGCTTGGAAGACGGCGTGAAATAGAGGAACTGGAAACAAAAGTAAATCAGCTGAAGCAGAATCTGACCGAAATGCAGAATGCTGTTGAGGAAAATAAAAATCAGAGAAACAGGCTTCGTGATGCTATTGCAGGATTTCAGGAAAAACTCCGTCAGAAATATATAGAACAGAATACTGCCAGAATGAATATCAAACAGCAGGAAAAGAAAGCTGAGGAGATCCGAAGCGGATATGCGCAGATCAACAGAGATCAGGCAGAGATCAAACGCCAGGTCATGGAAATCCGGCAGGATCATGACCGGATTGCCAGGGAACTGGAGAATTCAAAGCAGGATGAGAAAGAACTGGAGAGTTTTATTGAGGCAAAGCAGTCAGAACTGGATGAATGGAAAGAAGAAGAGAAGAAAATCACCCGGGAGTTAGAAGAAATCCGTCTTCAGTCATCCGCTCTTGAACAGAAAGAGAAATTTGACCAGGAAAACCTGAGCCGTCTGAAAGCAGAAATCACAGCTTTTATGACTGAGAAAGAGGATATTTATCAGTCTCTTGCTCACAGCAGTGAAGAGATGGAAAAGAAGCAGGAGATGATCACCCAGCTGAAAAAAGAGTCGGAAGAGTCTGTCCTTCATGAAGAACAGGCACAGATGCAGCTGAAAAATCTGCAGAAGGAGAAAGAGAGCAGAACTTCTCAGCATAAAGATTTTTTTGAGAAAAGAGATTATCTGTCCGGTCAGATCGGACTTCTGGATAAGGAATGTTACCGTCTGCAGGGACAGATGGACAAGCTGGAGGAGAACAGGGAAGAGCGGATTGCCTATATGTGGTCCGAGTATGAGATCACTCCCAATAATGCCGTTTCCTACAGAAAAGAGGAACTTACTGATCTTTCGCAGATGAAGCGACAGGCAGCTCAGATTAAAGATGATATCAGAAAGCTGGGACCTGTAAATGTAAATGCTATTGAGGATTATAAGGAACTTCTGGAAAGACACACCTTTCTGTCCGGCCAGTATGAGGATCTGGTCACAGCGGAGAAAACTCTGGAACAGATCATTCAGGAGCTGGATGAGGGAATGCGGAAACAGTTTTCTGAGAAATTCGGCGAGATCCAGAAGGAATTTGACAAGGCATTTAAGGAATTGTTCGGAGGCGGAAAAGGAACTCTGGAGCTGGATGAAGAGGCAGATATCCTGGAGGCAGGAATTAAGATCATTTCCCAGCCGCCGGGAAAGAAACTGCAGAATATGATGCAGCTTTCCGGCGGGGAAAAAGCTCTGACAGCTATCGCACTTCTTTTCGCAATCCAGAATCTGAAGCCGTCACCGTTTTGTCTGCTGGATGAGATCGAGGCAGCGCTGGACGATTCCAATGTTGGGCGATTTGCCGGATATTTACAGAAGTTGACGAAAAACACACAATTTATTATAATAACCCATAGACGTGGAACTATGAACGCCGCAGACCGGCTTTATGGTATTACCATGCAGGAAAAAGGGGTATCCACACTGGTTTCCGTCGATCTGGTGGAGAATCAGCTTACCCAGTAACAGGAGGAGTTTCACATGGCAGAAGAAAAGAAAGGTTTTTTTAAACGATTAGTCAGTGGACTGGCAAAGACCAGAGACAACATCGTAGCCGGATTTGACAGTATTTTCAGTGGTTTTTCCAGTATTGATGAAGATTTTTATGAAGAGCTGGAAGAGATTCTGATCATGGGTGATATCGGGATCAATGCGACCACTTCTATTATTGAGAATTTAAAGAAAGAGGTTTCCGAACGTCATATTAAGGAACCGATGGAATGTAAACAGCTTCTGATCAATGAGATCAAGGATCAGATGCGTGTGGACAGCACAGAGTATGAATTTGAGAACCGCAGATCCGTAGTCTTGGTGATCGGTGTCAATGGTGTCGGAAAAACCACTTCAGTAGGAAAGCTTGCAGGAAAATTAAAAGACCAGGGCAAGAAGGTTATCCTTGCAGCAGCCGATACTTTCCGCGCAGCAGCAGGAGAGCAGCTTACTGAGTGGGCGAACCGTGCAGGTGTGGAGATCATCGGCGGACAGGCGGGAGCAGATCCTGCATCTGTTATCTATGATGCGGTGGCTGCAGCCAAAGCAAGAAATGCAGACGTACTTCTCTGCGATACAGCAGGACGTCTTCATAATAAAAAGAACCTTATGGAAGAACTCCGCAAGATTTACAGGATCCTGGAGAGGGAGTATCCGGATGCATATCTGGAGACATTGGTAGTGCTGGATGGTACCACCGGACAGAATGCCCTTGCACAGGCGAGACAATTTGCGGAGGTCGCAAATGTCAGCGGTATTATCCTTACCAAGCTGGACGGAACTGCCAAGGGAGGTATTGCAGTTGCCATCCAGTCTGAACTGGATATTCCGGTGAAGTACATTGGCGTAGGAGAAAGTATTGACGATCTTCAGAAATTCGATGCAGATGCATTTGTAAATGCGTTGTTTGATGTAGACCATAAAGAAAACCCGGACGCTTAAGATTAGGATGTACTTTCGGAGTCAAATTAAGTACAAAAAGATTCCGGGAGTACATTTAGGACAAAATGGAGGAAAAAACAATGCTTACTTTAGAGAGTTTTGAACAGGCATCAGAGATCGTAAAACAGGTCACACAGGAAACAAAGCTGATCAAGAGCAGCTATTTCAGTGAACTTACAGGAAATAAGGTTTATTTAAAACCGGAGAATATGCAGCGTACAGGTGCATTTAAGGTTCGTGGTGCCTATTATAAGATCAGCACTCTTTCCGATGAAGAGAGAAATAAAGGTCTGATCACAGCATCCGCCGGAAATCATGCACAGGGTGTTGCCTATGCTGCGCATAAATATGGTGTGAAGGCAGTGATCGTTATGCCCACCACAACTCCGCTGATCAAGGTTGAGAGAACAAAGAGTTACGGTGCAGAGGTTATCCTGCATGGTGATGTATATGATGAGGCATGTGCACATGCATTGGAACTTGCTGAGAAAGAGGGATATACCTTTATCCATCCTTTCGATGATCCGGCAGTTGCCACAGGACAGGGTACCATTGCAATGGAGATCGTTCAGGAGCTTCCACTTGTTGATTATATTCTGGTTCCGATCGGTGGAGGCGGACTTGCAACAGGTGTTTCCACACTTGCGAAGCTGTTAAATCCACATATCAAAGTCATCGGTGTGGAACCGGCAGGGGCTGCCTGCATGAAAGCTTCTCTGAAGAAGGGTGAGGTTGTGACTCTTCCGCACGTAAATACGATTGCTGACGGTACTGCCGTACAGACACCCGGAAAGAAAATCTTCCCGTATATCCAGAAGAATCTGGACGATATCATCACTATCGAGGATGATGAACTGATTGTTGCTTTCCTTGACATGGTTGAGAACCATAAGATGATCGTAGAGAATTCCGGTCTTCTGACAGTAGCAGCGCTTCGTCATCTGGATGTGAAGGGAAAGAAGATTGTTTCTATCTTAAGCGGTGGAAACATGGATGTTATTACCATGTCTTCTGTTGTTCAGCATGGTCTGATCCAGAGAGACAGAATCTTCACAGTATCTGTGCTCATTCCGGATAAGCCGGGTGAACTGGTACGTGTGGCAAGCGTGATCGCCAGGGCGCAGGGCAATGTTATCAAGCTGGATCATAACCAGTTTGTAAG
>UMDU01017948.1_pt1 | contig 15132 bp, 10 predicted proteins | sample 1964581 | NCBI WGS metagenome assembly UMDU01 (sample SAMEA4836003, study PRJEB28245) | human gut metagenome | biome: gut microbiome; material: fecal sample | place: Denmark | collected 2008
CCAATGTATCGGTAACATTTACCGCCCATATAATAAGCACGATACTCTTTTACCTTTCTTCCCTTTTTCTGGTAAGCAAATGCAAATACCAGTTTGCTTTTTGAATAGTAATACTCACAAACTGTATTCTTTATAGAAAGGAAATCCCTTTTATCAGGTTTAATCTCTGAAAATACCAGTTTATTTTTACTCCAGTAATCTGTACTGGTGCTTCCATTCCTTACTTTTTGATATCTTCGCAGATTTTTCCTTGTGGAATAATAGCATTTTCTTGCATTCTTTACTACTTTATCCGACTTTGCAGAAGCTTCTGCTTCTATAGTTGTTTTACTGGTAATCGGGCTTATCGCGGGGGAACCAGCAAAGATAAGTGCTAAGAATAAGATGGCTGTTGTTTTCATTACTTTTTTTACAGATTTTTTCATAAATACTTCTCCTCTCTTTATCGTGTGCATGTTTTAAGCGTACACGGCATAGTCGTTTTCTGTTTTCTGGAAGAAAGATGTCGTTCTCGGACAGTCTTTACAAGAATTCGTTTTGTTTTTTCATAGTTTGCTCCCTTCCCTTCTGTGACTGTGTTAAGTAAAATAAAAGTTTTGGCTAAAACATATTGTGAGATGGAAAAATGCAGGATTTAAGATTGGAGATTCAAATGCAAAGCGGGCCGCACACCGTCACTACCATTGCAGATATCACCGCCACTCCCGCAGACCCAGCCACTACTATACACTCCGGCCGCACTACTGCCATCGTAGCCCGGCGAGCGGAGCCACCACCATGCTGCTTTTTCTTTATTAACATAAACTCCTGATTTTTCGGCATATTCTGTTGCTTTTGCTATTCTTTCTTCTTCATCCGAAAATAATGTTTCTGCTTCCTTCTCGCTTAACAGAAACACCTTATCCTCTGTGTCGTTTCCTTCGCTTGTTCCATACTCCGAGTTATCTTCGTTTTTTATCAAAGACGTCTGTATTTTTGCTTTTTCTGTCTTATTGAAAGCAGTTGTATAGAACTCATTATTTAACCATTGCCGAATATCACTTGTCTCCCATGTGACATCTTCCAATTCTTCATTATATGGTTTTGCATCTAATACATACTTACTAAGAAGGAGGACCTGGTTTCCTTCATTTTTCATTACGATCCATTCAATTGGCTTTTCTGTTCCGTCTTCTTCTTGTGGATAATTCCCAAATTCTATTGTTTCACCTATTTTATAGTCTGAATTTTTATCTTCCTTTTGCGAAGAACTCTCAACCTTAGCTGTTGTTCCTTTTTTCGACACAGACTTATTATATGCAAAAGCACCTGCTATTCCCAGTAAAATCAGTATTCCGATAATTATCGGGAAATAGTCGTTCTTTTTTTTTATTTTTTTCGTTTCTTCTTTTCCCCTGTTATCAGGTATCCCCTCTTTTTCCGGAGTTATTGAGACCTTCTCTTTTTCCGGACTCTGTTCCGGCACTTTATTACCTGCATCATTTTTATCTGTCTCTATTCCAGCTTTCGCTACATTTTCTTCAGATGTTAAGCCTGCATTTTCTGAAAGTTCCTTAGATATTAACTTCTCTCTTTCCTGAACTGCTTCTGTTGTGGGGTATTTACTTTGTGGGGTTTCTTCAGTCAGCACATCCATCTTAGTTTCAACATTTGCCTCTGCTACTACGGGTTCTGCCTGACTTTCTTCCGCTTCTGGTTCACTGTTTTCCTCATATCCTCCATACAAGTCCTCACAGAAGTCCCCGACATTCTGATATCTGTCTTTTGCCGCAACGCTCATTCCTTTTATAATCGCTTTTTCTATCTGCGGTGAAACAGAAATTCCGAATGCGGAGATTTTTTTCAGGTGATCGTCCACTAAGCGATCTATCGCATCTGGTGGATTCTCGCCAGTAATGCACTTATACATGGTGGCACAGAGGGCGTAGATATCGGTCCACGGTCCCTGTACGCCATGGGTCTGATACTGTTCTGGTGGGGCATATCCCGGTTTTAGTACGATGGAAAGGCTTTTTTCTCCGAATTCGGTGTAGTCTCTTGCCGCTCCAAAGTCCATTAACTTTATTCTGCCATCCGGCAGTACCATGATGTTATCCGGGCTGATGTCACGGTGGATTAAGCCCTGACTGTGGATCTCGTCAAGTGCTTCAATTAATGGTACGAGCAACTCCACTAAATCTTCAGCAGCGATTCTTTTATTTTCTCTTAAATACTGCTTTAAAGTAACTCCCTCTAAGTACTCCATGACAATGTAGGCTGTGTTGTTTATTTCAAAAAAGTCTAACGCCTTAACGATTCCCTTATCTTTGCTGAACATTGCCATTGTTTGCGCTTCTTTTAAGAATCTCTCTTTTCCTTTATCATAGTTCTCTTTTTCCCCAACTAAGGTGACTGTTACGGTATCTTCATACTCAATATTCCTCGTCACGATTCCCTGTGGGAAGAATTCTTTGATGGCGACTTTCTTCTTATGCAGTTCATCCATGCCAAGATAGGTGATGCCAAATCCTCCCTGGCCTAATACGCCTTCAATGGTATATCGGCCTATGAGCCTGGTTCCTTTTCGCAGGCAATATAAGTTTTCTTCCATACTTTTTCCTTTCTTAAAGAGGTTATCACTACTGTAATTTTATTTCCTTTGTCCGACATATTTTCAATGAAACAAATTGGAATTTTTTCTTTCAAGTAGTAAATTGTGTGTTAGTGTATTTTTCCCTCCTTATCGTGTATGTATTTTAATCTGGCATGGCATTGTCGTTTTCTGTTTTGGAGAATTAAAATAACGCTCCCTTATAATCTTTGCCTTAATGCGGCCTTTATTTAATGTGACCAGTGTAACTATCTCACAGTAATCTTCTGAAACTCTTCTTTCCTGTAAAACGAATCCATTTCCACTTGTATAGTTATATAAGGATGGATACCAGGTTTCGTAAACACCGCCCTTAGCCTTTTTATATTTTCCACCTTTATACTCGTATACCCATATTGTGGTTTCTGTCTCGACACCGCCATATTTCACAATTAATTCTGGCTTTCCATTTTTATTAATATCGCTAAATGCATACCAATGGACGCCTGGTATATAATTTTTCACACCATTCCATTTTCTCATTTTCCCAGTGACTTTTTTCGCAGCCTTTCTGTACTTGGCATTTAGTTTTCTGGCACACTTTTCATTTGCTTTTTTCGGAAGTTTTTTGCTAAGTCTTTGTACCTTGCGGTAATCATTTTTCCTGTATGCCTGCAAGATAGCGCGATATGTTCCTTTTGAGGCTGCCTGTACGGTTCCGGCTGGGAGATTAGCGGAGTTGATAAAAAATATTGCGGCGATTAACAGGGTTAGGGTTGCGATGAGTCGTTTTGTTTTTTTCATGGTTTTCTCCTTTCTTAAAATGTTGTTATATTTACTGACTCTCTATAATTTAATTATATTCTTCTTATAGTTTTATTGAATACACAGTGTCTAAATGAGCATTTTTTCAACATTTTTGGTAAATAGATAGGAAAGGCAAAATTAGCATTAAACAATCTGTTTTTTTCAGAACATTCCATTTTTCATGCATTATCTTTTATAAATTTCTATTTAATTTTCACACTCTTTACTTTGCTCCATTTACCATAATACATTTTGGAACCAGATTTTGTATAAGGACGCATTCGAACATAATATTTCTTCTTACTTTTTAATGGCCGTACTTGCGTCTTTGTTACTTTTTTCTTAAACTTACGCTCTATTGTTCCCTTACTAAAATTTCTTTTTGCAGAAAATTGTACATGATATCCTGTTATCTTACTTAACTTCTTCCAGGTAATTGTTAAAGTACTCTTCTTTGGGGATTTCACAGCTTTTAAGGAACCTGTCATTTTTTCTACTGGTAAGAGAACTGGTTTAGTTGGTTTCTTAGCGGCAGTAGTTTTATTAGATGGTATTGAATTCGTCTTAGAAATAGTATTGTTGGTTCCATCTGAACATACTGTTCCCGCATAAGAATAAACATTAGAAGACGAAAGTTTTAAATATAATGCAGGACGCACACCATCATTATTTGTACCGTTATAGGTACGATCATCATAAGCCCATCCGCTATAATCCACTTGTGTCGCATATTCGCTATTATTTCCCCTGCGAATCCACCAAGTTGAATTTTCTCTATAATCATTTTTTATTGATCTATAACATCCTTTTGCAAATGCATAACTACTACATTTACTTCTTCGTGCTTCATCACAAATACTATAATCCATCGCAAAACCATATTTTTTTGCTTTTTCTGTATAAATTTGCGAATCTGATAGCAAAAATAATTTATCAGAAGTTCCTGCCTGTGTTGTTGTTAAAATATTCTTACTCTCGTTTGTTGAAAAAGCTGTGTTTATAAAATTTCCTTTTGTATAATCGTTACTCTCTTGATTAAATGCTGGTCCCATCCCATTCAGCCAGCTTCTCATACAACTTGTCTCCCATTTAACTTCCGCACTATTAGGATTATATGCCCTGACATCTATCACTTTATCCGCTAACAAGAATGCATGCCCATTACTTACTTCTAAAACACGCCATTTAATCGGATCATACTTAAAGTAATGATATGTAGAATAATCATTATTCCAGTTATAATGATTATTATCTGTATAATGTCGTGTATGGTTTCCTTTTAATCTACAATACTTAGTCCCATTTATCACAATATCATTATTCGCGTCCCAACCTGTTGCGTTTTTTAATGTATTATAAATAGTTCCAGTTGTCACCTCGCTCTGTGGATAAGTTCCAAACCATATGCAATCCCAAGTCACTTTCTGTCCGGCTTCCATAGAAGAATCAGCTACGATTTTTGGATTTTTTAATGTTATAGCTGCTTTTACCTCTCCAAGATTGCTTTCTTTTCCTGTCGGAAATAATCCTACCAGAAGTATTAATACTAATAAACCGGTTATTAACTTTGACACTTTTCTTTTTTTCATTTTCTTCTCTCTCTCCTCTTTTTTATTTTTTCATTAGACGTTTGGCAAATGCCATAAACCTCTGATTTCATTTTCCTTGTCCAATATATTTTTAGCAAAACAAATTAGGGATTTTTTCTTGTTGAAGCATTATGTGTAACCAATATTACCAGACAGCAAATATACTTGTCAGCTATATCCCACATGGGGCAGCTTGCTCTATGTGGGAATAGCTGACTACCTCTATTTCAAAATCCAGCCACACTCACTATCGTAGCCCACTTCATTAACTGTTCCATCCGAGGCTACTGTTCCTGCATAAGAGAAAAGATTAGAAGAAAGTTTTAAACACAGCGCTGGACGGATACCCGCATTATATTTCAGGATATAATATCCATTTTTACTAATCCAGCCGTCGGCTCCTACTCTTACTCCATTCTCCATATCTACTGCCTGAATCCACCACCAGCTGGTATCTTTTGCATATTGACTGGACTCGCTTTTTCTTGCCTTATCATAACTGGATGCAGATTTTGAAAATCCATATCTCTGTGCATTCGAGGTTTCTGATATTTCTTCTTCAGATAATAAAAATATTTTATCCATTGTATAATTTTCTGGCATTCCATAAGTATTGTCTGCCACATTCAATCTTTTCATTGCCTCGATCATTTGCTGTTCCTGGCTTATAAATGCTGCTTCCATGAAGTTCTTATTTAACCAATTTCTTATATGACTTTCTCCCCAGAATATTTCCTCCGTTTCTTTATGATATGGCTGTATATCCAAAATAATATCCGACAACAAAAATGCTGTTGTGTTATCTCTCTGTAAAATACGCCATTTAATCGGTTCGTATCGGAAATAGTTTTCTTCTTTTTTGTGATATTTTATACCATTTACTACAATATCATTATTACTATCCCAATCTTTTTCATTTTTTAAAATAGTATAAATCGCACCATCTTTTTCTCTTATTTGTATCTGTGGGTAACTTCCAAACCACAGGCAGTCCCATGTTACTATCTTTTCGAAAGCGTTGTGCTGAATCCTTGGATTTTGTAAAATGTATTCTTGCGGTGCTGAATAAGCATCTTCTTCATAACCACCATACAAGTCCTCACAAAAATCCTTGATATTCTGATACCTGTCTTTCGCGGACACGCTCATTCCCTTTATAATAGCCGCCTCTTCCTGCGGTGGAATGGCGATGCCAAATTCGGATATCTTTTTCAGGGAATCGTCCATTACCCTCTCTATCGCATCTGGCGGATTTTCTCCTGTGATGCACTTATACATGGTGGCGCAGAGGGCGTAGATATCGGTCCACGGCCCCTGTACTCCGTGGGTCTGATACTGTTCTGGTGGTGCATATCCCGGTTTTAGAACGATGGAAAGGCTTTTTTCTCCAAATTCTGTATAATCTCTTGCTGCTCCAAAGTCCATTAATTTTATTCTGCCATCTGGGAGTACCATGATATTGTCTGGGCTGATATCTCGGTGAATCATTCCCTGGCTATGTATTTCATCGAGGGATTCAATCAATGGTACGAGCAGTTCTATCAAGTCTTCTGGTGCTATTCTTTGGTTTTCTCTTAAATACCGCTTTAAAGTAATGCCCTCTAAATATTCCATAACGATATAGGCAGTATTGTTTATCTCAAAGAAGTCTAAAGCTTTGACGATTCCTTCATCTTTACTGAACTTTGCCATCGTGCGGGCTTCTTTTAAGAAGCGCTCTTTTCCTTTTTCATAGTTTGCTTTTTCCCCGACAAAAGTTACCGTTACTGTATCTTCATACTCGATATTTCTCGTTACGATTCCCTGTGGGAAAAATTCTTTGATGGCAACTTTTTTCTCGTGCAGTTCATCTATACCTAGATAGGTGATACCAAATCCGCCCTGACCTAATACGCCCTCGATGGTGTATCGTCCTATGAGCCTAGTTTCTTTTCGCAGGCAGTGTAAGTTTTCTTCCATATTGCTACATTTCTCCTCTCAACGACTGATATTCTTCTCGTATATTTTCAATATAGTTATCGCCCTCTTCCATCGATATTTTTTCTCCATCAAGAATATAGCCTTCTTCCTCAAATTTTCCGTTATGCCATACTAATGATTCTATCTTTTTTAGTTCCCCGTCTGTATATTCATAGGTGTCAAATTCCCCACCGCCGGTATCTCCGGTCACAAAGACAACTTGATGCTTTTCTTTGGAGTAGTACATTACGCTGGCTTTTCCTAGTTTGTAGCTATATAGCTTTTTTACTTTGTCTTTTTTCGCATTGTACCTGTACATGGCAGCGTCCCATCCTTCACTTAAGGTAAAGAATTCAGGGGTTCCATCTCCGTCGATGTCTGCAATGTCATATTTGCTTTCCGGATTATCTTTTAAAAATTGTATATAACATTGTACGGCTTTCTCACCTTGTGAAGTCGTGTTGCTTTCTTCTTTCATAAGTTCGGCTATTGTCTTTTTTAGCTGTGCTTCTTCTTCGGTATCTTCTTCAAAGTATTCTTCGGTATCGGGCTCCATCGTTGTTTCTGTTGATGTTTGTGTTGTTAGCTGGGTTGTTGTTTCTGCCTGCTGCGTCGTTGTATTGCTTTCTGTAGATACCGCAGTATTCATCTTAGGGGTATTGTGAATTTTATTTGTTTGCCATATGTATAATATTACACAGCAAATGATTACTACTGCTATTATCAGTCTTTTCTTTTTCATATTTCCTCCAAATACACTTTTTTAATATCGTGTTCTTTTTTATAAAGTTTTTTCTGTATTATATCTTGTATCCTCTTATCATTATGTTTTTTTAGAGCGTATTTGAAAAATCACTCCACCAATGTATAATCATGCCGCTTCATCGTCAATTCCGCTTACTGATCTTCCATATACTCATCATAGCTTCTCGGATCACCGACTCTCCTGCTGAAACTACAATATCGATACATACAGTCTATATAATATTCTACCCACGTTGATTTCGTAGAATCGTGCTGAAAACTGCTGCATACCTCCATGATATATACATAGTCATCATTTGCTGCGATAGATGCATATACATTCTGGTTGTCTGTGATTCCACTTAATACGCCTCGGGCAAATCCACGTTCGTCCGTTTCCTCTCGGAATAAAATCTTTTCTTTTTTTGACAGATTCGTATAGGAATTATATAGATTTTCCATTCCCTGTGCCGGGCTTCCCGATGTATTATCTTTACGGATAAACTTCACCGTGTCATTTTCATCATCAGAGGTAAAAATACAACTGTCTCCGTCATAATATGCGTAATTATAAACATTTTGTGGATAATAGAATGTATAATCTCCATCAGGACTTTCCAAGTATGTATAATTATCAAGGCTGAGACATTCGCTGTAATCCGCAGAAGCATCGGTATCTTCAAATATTTCCTCATTGCCATCCGCTCCGACAGCCTGCGTATCCACAGTATCTTCTGTTGTGCTCGCTGCCTGTGTCGCAGCCGCCTGCTGCTCGGTTGTACTTTGCTGCGTATCTTGTGCTTTACTTTCTGTTGTACTCTGTGTTGCAGCAGTAGTATTTTCTGCTACTTTTTCCGCTTCTTTCCCCGATTCTGCTCTCGCTGTATTTCCGGCCGTCTGGCTATTCTTTGAATTTGTAAATAATACAACACCTATCCCGATCATAATCACAGCAGTTAATGTACAGCAAAGAGCTACGATAAGCGGGGTAGAATTCTTTGTCTTTACCGGTGGCTGCGGCGGAGTGTATGGCGGCACATCCGGATATCCTTGTTGCCTGCTCTGACTGGATGTTCCTGAAGGACTTCCCCAATCATAACTCCCTGCTGGCTGGGTAAATGTATTCATATTAACAGATACAGTATTGTCAGATACCACGCTATATAAATCTTCGCAAAATTCCCCGAGATTCCGATAGCGGTCAGCAGGCCGAATCTGTAAAGCTCTCATAATGGCATATTCTACAGGTGGGGCAATGCGTACTCCAAGCATTGACGGACTAACCAGTGTGTCCTCCAAGCTTCTTTTCGTTGCATCATCCGGCTTTCTTCCTGTAAGGCATTGGTACATTGTCGCTCCCAGTGCATAAATGTCCGTCCACGGCCCCTGTTTTCCGTGAGAATCGTATTGCTCAATCGGGGCAAATCCCATCTTTAAAATGACAGACAAGCCTTCTGCACTATAATCCGTATAATCCCTCGCCGCTCCAAAGTCCATCAACTTCACTTCGCCTTCTGGCAGACACATAATATTGTCCGGGCTAATATCCCTGTGAATCACTCCATTTTGGTGAATCTTATCTAACGCCTCCAAAATAGGAGCAAATATATTCTGCATCTCTTCAACACTAATCGGTCCATACGTCTGCAAATACTGCTTTAAAGTAATTCCCTCCAAATACTCCATTACAATATATGCCGTTCCATTTTCCCGGAAGAAATCCTGCACCCGCACAACTCCGGCTACATTGTTAAACTGTGCAAGCGTCCGGGCCTCCTGAAGGAACTTCTCCTCTCCCTGATGGAAATTCGCGGCTTTCGTTCCGTAAACGGATACTACCTCGTTGGTCTGCTGATTATTCCTCGTAATCGCTCCCCTCGGGAAAAATTCTTTGACGGCTACCTTCTGGCACAATACCTCGTCCATGCCAACGTAAGTAATGCCAAAGCCTCCCTCTCCAAGAACTCCCTGGATAAGATATCTGTTGTTTAGTCTGGTGCCCATCCTGAGGTGATGGGGTTCGGTTTGTATCATGGTGTGCCTCCTGTCTAATAAAGATATTCTCTTTTTATTTCATCCCCATAAAAAACATATTTTCCTTTGATCCCAGATAAAATACTCCCTGATCTGTCAGTTCATAATATTTGTTTGGTTCCAGGCGTGTTCCCTCGTTAAGCCATGTACCATATGTTGAACCAAGGTCTTTTATCAGAACTTTTCCGTTATACCATTTGATTTTGCAGTGAATACTACTGATTCCTTTTGTCTCATTTTTGAAAAGGACGTTACATTTTTCTGTTCTTCGTCCAAAAATAAGTGGTGTTCCTGCTGTGAGCATATATGTTTTTCCGTTCAATAATCCAGATACTCCCTGAATAACTGCCTCTGCGCTGTTGGCTGCATTATGATACATTTCATCAACGCTGACCATCTGACGGATTGACTTTTTCATAATGTAGAAAAGTAAGAGCCAGGCAAGTATGATCAATACGATATATTTTACCCACTGTGTTACTGTTCCTGCTTCAAATTTTACTAAAGATGCCACAAGGGAATCTGGCAGCTTGCCTGCGAGATAGGAAGCACTGAAGTTCCAGGCGGTATGTAAGAGAAATGCTGCACTGAATGTCAGCCAGAATAAACTATTGGCAAAACATTTCGGTGACATTTTTCCTTTTCCCTTAATCAGAGCCAGAGCGCCGCCATAGAGAGCTGCCCATACAACGTGGCCTCCGATGGCAAGGACTCCTCTTCGCACTAAAATGTCTGCCATGGAGCGAATAATGATATTTGTGCCCATCGCATTTTGGATTCCAATATCAAAAATCTGCAATGCGTAACCAGCGGATTCCATAGCGGAGAATCCCACGCCAACTGCACCGCCAATTAAAATTCCCTGCAGTCCGTAATTATATTTTTTCCGGCAGAGAAATATTGTCACGATCAGGCATTTTGCCAGTTCTTCTGGAAGTGGACCCGCAAGGAAAGCGATTTCTGAGATTCCCGGAAAGACGGTTCTCATAATGCCGGTTACTGTAAGTGACAGACAGCCTCCTAAAAGTGTTAATAATAATGCTTCATAGATAGAAATGTTCCCCGGAATATTCATTTCCCAGTAAAATAACATTACGGATAATGGCACTACAAAAGCAGGAAGCAGACATAACATGAGAAGCATTCCATAGCCCGGAAAGATAACGCAGCTTATTCCAATTAATACGGATAATGCCAGACCTGCGATTAATACACGGGCAAACAGCCATGGTTTTTGCCAGTCGGAAAGCATTCGGTTTGGCGCTGGAATATGGGACCCCATTCCTTTCGTAAGGAGTGCTGTTCTCTGATCTTTTCGATGTTTCTTCCAGACATCAGAAAAAATATCTGCCCAACTGATACTCCTTTTATTTTCTGAAGCTTTCTGAAAAAAAGTCGTATTCATTTCTTTTCACCTCTTTCCTTCTGATTTAAACAATACGAAATGTGTTTGCCGGATCTACTAAATAGAAAGATTGTCCATAATTTAGATAATACGGCTTATTTGGTTCTAATTTCTTACCATCCGAAAGAAATGTTCCATAGGTAGAACCTAAATCCATCAGAAGAACTTTTCCATTCTTTATTTCCACACTGCAATGTAAACGGCTGATTCCTTTCACTTCTTTTGGATACACCGCTGAACATTGTGCGGAGTCTCTTCCAAAAATAATCTTACCCTCTAATGGGAACTTTATGTCATTAAAATGACCGCCGATTCCTCGAAGCTGTAAGCCGCTTTCTCCTCCAAGAACAAGAACATTGGCAAATTCTTTTTTGCCTGCCGCGATTCTCTTCTTTTCGGAAGAAGAATATAATATCGCTGATAAAAGAAATACGACTGCAAATACTGGTATCATGTACAGGAAAATCTTACTGTCATCCATCGGAGTCCCGCCGATTTCTCCATCGCTGTTTTCCTGTAAAATATCTACGACTTCATCCATTGTCAGAAACCAGTAATATCCATCATCCATGTTTACCTGGATTCCTGCTACCCGGCCATCATCAAGGACAATCGGACCGCCGATCAGGTTTCCACTAGGTTCCTCTTCCAGTTTTACAAATCTTCGATCATTTACCATGCTGTATTCGGAACCAATCATAGTCGTCTCACTGCTTACTTTATCTGACATGGAATCTGACTCTATACTTAAATCAATTCCCTCTGCGGAGGCAAGCTGATATGGGCTTAAATTATCATATCCTGCTATCTCGGAACTTTCACAGCCTCCCTTACTTAAATTTGTCTGAAAGACGGAAACTCCTGCCTCTGCTTTATTTCCCTTAAAATTAATTTCCTGCTGCTCTACTGCCGGACCTTCTACATAATATTTGTCCATCTGCTCCCAATGGCTTGAGGCAGCTGCGACTACATATGGATTCCCCTTGCTACTTGAAATCAGCAATCCATTGCTCGCCATTTCTGCCTCGCCTTGTGCATTGACACCATAAATGATAACGAGATTATCCTCCTGAGCAGTGGAGGCTTTCGCCTCCACTTGTCCAAGATTCCATAGTAAGATCACGGCAAATACACAGGCAAGCCATACTTGTATCTTTCTTGCTCTTTTTTTCATATATTTCCCCTTCTATATTGTTCTTTTATCTTTTTCCTTATTTCTCCTCTTTCTCATGTATTTCTTGCTGAGACTTCACATATCTTCAAGAACATTTTTAAATTTTATCTCTGTTCCATCATCACTATCATTATATGTCGTAAATACAATATAATTTTGGCAAATATCCCAATTAGAATCATAGTAACTTTCTGTAACCCATTCTAACTGACCCGTTTTTAAATTTAATCTATATATATCTCCCATATCCTCATCATATGGACTGTCTCTCTCAACATACGCATAGTCTCCTCTGAAATTTTCTATTCTGAACTCTCCGCCCTCCTCTTCAAACATGGATTCTGTCAAAATTTCTTTTTTCGTTTTTGTCTTTATGTCATATTCATACCATGTCGGATCATCACTATAAACATCTCTGTAATAAATTTTGTCATTATATGGATGGAAATCATCTGGAACTTGCTGATTCTTTGTTTCTTCTAATACAAGTTCTGGATTACAATTTTTCTGCGTAATATCAATTCTTTTAATTCCACCTTCTGCATAATAATACACATAACGCCTATCCATCATATAATATGCACTCTGCATATACTCTTTGGGAAAATCAAAAAGCTTTGTCTTTTTCCCTTGTTTATTTATTATTTCTACGCGTCCTTTTTCAACATTTTCTTCAGAATTCCATGTACAATAATAAATCATTTCATCTTCTGTATAAAGATAGCTTTCTTCCTGGTTCTGGGAAAGAATTGTTACATCTGTAGGTAAATCTACTTTAATTAATTTGTATAAATTATCTGTCTTGTCTTGATAATTTATATATAATTTCCCATCCATTATAATAAAAGCAGCATCTTCATCTTTTAAATAATATATTGTCTCTACTCCATCATATTCTTCCGTTTTTTGCCGACACAGATAAGCTCCTTTTTTATAATAAATATATCCATCATAATATGTACTAAAAGAATTATTTGTTCCATTTACAGAATCTTCATATTCTTTTACAGTAGCATTTTTACCATCAGTAGAACTTGTAACTCCTCCTTTATTTTTATAATAAAAAAATCCTGCTCCTGCTACTATTACACATAATAACAGTATAACCGAAAGTATTCCCTTTTTTCCACCTGTATTCTTTTTATTTTTCTCATTTTCTTTCTCTGAATTATAATTTTCACCTCGTATTTTGCTATTTCCATCTTGTTTTACTGTTTCTCTTTCCACTTTACTACCACAAACACCACAAAACTTTGCAGTTTCTGATAACTGTGCCCCACAATGTCTGCATTTCATTCGTACTTTCCCTCCTCATATTTATATATATACTCTATCTACACTTTGCGAAAAATCCAGATTGATACTCTCTAAACCGAAATCGAAAAGGAGAGCAACCCATTGTTCCAATAATAGCTTCTCCAATTTGTAACTTGGTAATATCTGCATCTTCCACAACATATCCCTCTCTAATTTGCTCTGAAAGTCCTCTTGATTGGATGGTAGAAAGATAACTTTGAATTTTTATATTCCTTCCAAAAAGATTTTTAATAAATTCTCTGGAATTTACATCATTTACTCGAAAGGCAATGTTCGTAGAAAAACCTGAAAGAATACTTCTTGCAAGATTTTCACCATATGCCTCCATAACTTGATCAATATTCTGTATACCTATCGCAAATTTAGCTCCAAGACTTCGTCCAAAATTCACTCCATCGTCTATATGTTGCAAATTAGGAAGTAATTTAAATTCATCTATCATAAAAAATACATTACCTTCATTAACCGTTCTACAGAGTGCCTCTTTAATTGCAAAATCAATTAATACTTTATAAATAGGTGTAAGCATACTTCCTATTCCCAAATCATATTCTATGAATATGACCTTCCCACCTTTTTTCCTCACAATTTCTCTAAGAGATAAACTTCCTTTTTTCTTAAAATTTCCAACAAAAATCTCTCTTATAACCTGCTGAAGCTCCGATACAATTCCCAATGTCTGCCCAGATTTTTCATCTTCTATGTAAGCTCTCATCGCTTTTAAATCAGGATACTTATCCAGTATTTTTTTCATTGCCGCTACAGAAAAAGTATTAAATATACTTCTTAGATTTTGATTATTCCTGACATGTTCCAAGTTTTCTGACCGCACTATATGAAGAAGCATTGCTGAAAACAAATCTTTCGCTGCATTAGGAAAAAATGGTTGGCTTGATGAATGTATTTTTTCATAAAAAAGACTATTTGCTATTTCTAATACGTTTTCTTCCACTCTTCCATCAATCATAATTTCTTTAAATATATTCCAGTAATCAACTCCATTTTCCCCACATGCTCTTTCATCATTGCTAATTACTATGTCTCCTGGACAATAAAATTCTTTATAGAAATCTCCTTTTGTATCAAAAATAATCATAACATCTTCTGGACCAAGACTGTTTCTTATATTTCCTATTAAATAGTTAAATGTGTTTGTTTTTCCAGTTCCAATACCACCTAATAAAAGTAAATGCCTTGACAAAAGCTGTTCACCTGCTGGAAAAAATATATTTTCTCCCTGCCTGTTCGTACCTACAAATGAAAATCTTGCCTTATCATCTTCATATGGACAATAATCAATTAATTTATCTCCCGAAAAAACCTCTTCTATATAATTCTGTCCCATTATTTCTCCTTTAACTTTCATTTATTCAATAAGAATATGTATATTCTTCATCCTCGTCTTCACCTTCTGAGCTATCCACAGCTGAAGAATCCGTTTCCATTTCTTCACTTTCTACTTCTGTTTCATCTTCTCCTGCTATCTCCTCCATTCCCAGCTCTTCATTTTCTGTTTCCTGCTCTTCTTCTCCTG
>UMDU01054796.1_pt1 | contig 15061 bp, 16 predicted proteins | sample 1964581 | NCBI WGS metagenome assembly UMDU01 (sample SAMEA4836003, study PRJEB28245) | human gut metagenome | biome: gut microbiome; material: fecal sample | place: Denmark | collected 2008
CTTCAAGGGAATGAGATATTCTATCTCAAATACTGCTGAGTATGGTGATTATGTAACAGGTCCTAAGATCATTACAGAAGATACAAAGAAGGCTATGAAGAAAGTTCTTTCTGATATTCAGGATGGTACATTTGCTAAGGAATTCTTACTTGATATGTCACCTGCAGGACGTCAGGTTCACTTCAAGGCTATGAGAAAGAAAGCTGCTGAGCATCCATCAGAGATCGTTGGCGAGAGCATCAGAAAGCTGTACAGCTGGAATGGTGAAGACAAGCTCATCAACAACTAATCTAAAGTAAATATATTTTATTTTATATAATAACAGGAGCAGATTTTATGTTTTCGGACGTAAGATCTGCTTTTGTTGTATCCAAAAATGTTTTGTGCTATACTGTTAGCAAAAATGTGAACAGGGTGGTTGGTTTTATGTTTAATCAGTTAACAGAATCTGACATCAAGAAGATGGAAGAAGAAATCGAATATAGAAAAGTAGTAGTTCGAAAAGAAAAGCTGGAAGCTGTAAAGGAAGCAAGAGCACAGGGCGACCTGAGTGAGAATTTCGAGTATTATGCAGCGAAGAAAGATAAGAATGCGAATGAAAAAAGAATCCGTTATCTGGATCGTATGGTAAGAACTGCTGAGATCATAAAAGATGAGTCAGCAGATGATGAAGTAGGTTTGAATAATACTGTTTGTGTTTATTTTGAAGAAGATGATGAAGAAGATACTTATCGTATCGTAACGACAGTCCGCGAAGATGTATTAAATGGTATTATCAGCAACATATCTCCGATGGGAAAAGCATTGCTTGGTCATAAAGTCGGTGACCGTGTAGAGGTTGTTCCGGGAAAGGGCGACCCTTTCCATATTGTGATACGGGAGATTGTTAAGACAACCGATGAATCCCAGGATCATATTCGATAGAAGATAAAAATATACGGACAGGATGAAGAAGGTGACAGTCAGATGACATGTTTGGAAGCACAATCAAAGATCATGGCATTCATAGAGAACAAACTCCCGGACGATGAATTGAAGGAGTTTATTAAGCATGTCAAAAATTGTGAAAACTGTTCGGAAGAATTGGAAATCTACTATACCTTGATCGTTGGTATGAAAGAATTGGACAATGAAGAAAATCTTTCCACGAACTTCAAAAAGGAACTGGATGATAAGCTGGATGAAGAAATGACACGTATGACAGCCGTTAAACGAATTGCAACCTCTACAATCGTTCTGGTTCTGGCTGCAATTGTGATCGGACTTGTATGGGTATATAGTGGAGTTCTGGAAAAAGTATATCATTATGAGCAGGATGCCAAACAGAAATCGCAGACAGAATATTATTATAGTGATACTTTTGGAGAAAAGCTGTTTTTTGACAATAAATATATGATCGAATATCTGGAGAAAATTTTATATAAAAAGGATGATCTTCCCGGAACCAGTGATAAAAACGTACAGTTTATGGATAAAATAAAGAGATATAACCAGACACACAAAAACTATCTGGAAGTCGCCGAAGAAACGGCAGAGAAGGACGATTTGGAAAATGAAGAAAATATTATTAATTGATGGACACAGTATATTAAACCGTGCATTCTATGGTCTGCCGGATCTCACAAACTATGAAGGACTGCATACAAATGCAGTTCTTGGTTTTCTTAATATTATATTTAAGATCATGGACGAGGAAAAGCCGGATCATATGTGTGTAGCATTTGATGTGCATGAACCGACATTCCGTCATCTGAAATACAGCGCATATAAAGGAACCAGAAAGCCGATGCCGGAGGAACTTCGTGAACAAGTTCCGCTTATGAAAGAAGTGCTTACAGCTATGCACGTCACGATTGTGGAAAAAGGCGGTTATGAGGCAGATGATATCATTGGTACGATATCAAGGATGGCAGAACGAAATGGCTATGCAACTGTGATTGTATCGGGTGACAGAGATCTTCTGCAGCTTGCAACAGATACGATCCTTGTGCGGATCCCAAAAACAAAAGCAAGCGGCACAACGATAGAAAATTATTATGCAAAGGATGTTGTTGAGGCATATGGTGTTACACCGGTTCAGTTTATAGATATGAAGGGGCTTATGGGCGATACCTCTGATAATATTCCCGGAGTTCCGGGAATCGGAGAAAAGACAGCGGCAAAGCTGATGATTGAATACGGAAGCATGGAGAATATTCTGGATCATCTGGATACGGTAAAGCCTCCGCGTGTTCAGAAGAATCTGACCGAGAACATGGATCTTGCAGTTATGTCAAAGGATCTTGCAACGATCAAACTGGACTGCGAGCTGGATGTTTCTCTGGATGAAATGACGATCGAATCATTATTCAATGATGATTCATATAAGATTTTTAAAAGATTAGGCTTTAACAGTCTGTTAAAAAAGTTTGGCACAGTGACAGAGACGACGGAGATCAATCCGGTTATCACCTTGCTTGAAACAACGGAGCAGATAGATGGTTTTCTTGCCGATAAGATGAAAAATATAGATAAGATCGGTTTATATCCAATCTGGAAGGATGGAACCTTATTCGGGCTGTCTGCTGCCATATCTGATAAAGAGGTCTATATTTTGTCGAATCTGAATGGAATGGAGCATGACAGACTGACAGAGAATATAGTATCAGCCACCAGGAACGGTATGCAGATCGATATTCTGGATTTAAAGGAAGCATTGTCAGTCTTTCCGTTTGATGAGAGTGATACAAAGGTGCATGATATCGGTGTAGCGGCATATCTCTTAAATCCGATGGAGGATGTATATTCCTATGATGCGGTCGCAAGGGATTATCTTGGTGCAACACTGCCGTCTGAAAAAGAACTGGTTGGAAAAGATGAACTGAATCTGTTCTCTTTTGCAAATGAAACCTTTCAGAAATTATTTGCATATAAGGCGTTGATCCCATATCTTGTAGGTGATCTTCTGATGGAACATCTGGAAAAACAGGAGATGTTTACCCTCTATAATGAGATCGAAATGCCAACGGTATATACACTTTATGATATGGAGCATCGGGGAATCAGGGTTGACCGAAAAGCTTTGGATGATTACAGCGTAAAGCTGCAGAGCAGGATCGACGAACTGCATACTGATATCATCGGTTATGCAGGAAAAGAGTTTAATATCAATTCGCCAAAACAGTTAGGTGTTATTTTATTTGAAGATATGGGACTTTCCGGTGGCAAGAAGACCAAGACCGGATACAGCACCAGCGTTGATGTGCTGGAAAAGATAAAGAATGACCATCCAATCATACCTGCGATACTGGAATATCGTCAGCTTACAAAGCTGAATTCCACTTATGCGCAGGGATTGACGGCATATATATCAGAAGATGGTAGGATTCACGGAACCTTTAACCAGACGATCACAGCGACCGGCCGTATCAGTTCGACTGATCCGAACCTCCAGAATATTCCTATGAAACTGGAACTTGGCAGACTGATTCGAAAGGCATTTATTCCGGAGGATGGATATGTATTTGTAGATGCTGATTATTCTCAGATTGAACTTCGTGTACTTGCTCATTTGTCCGGAGATCAGGTTATGCAGAATGCCTTTCTGAATCATGTAGATATCCATGCAACGACAGCTTCTGAGGTGTTCGATGTTCCGATCGATCAGGTAACATCCTTGCAGAGAAGAAATGCAAAGGCAGTTAACTTCGGTATTGTTTATGGGATCAGTGCATTTGGTTTGTCGGAGGATCTTGGAATATCCAGAAAAGAAGCGGCTGATTATATTGAGAAATATTTTGCAACCTATAAGAATATAAAGTCATTCCTTGACCGTCAGGTGGAAGAAGCAAAAGCAGATGGTGTTGTGCGGACGATGTTCGGTCGTATCCGTCCTGTACCGGAGCTTCGGTCTTCAAACTTCATGACCAGAAGCTTTGGTGAACGTGTTGCAATGAATTCGCCGATTCAGGGAACAGCGGCAGATATTATTAAGATTGCTATGTTCCGTGTGAATATGGAACTGAAAAAACGAGGACTGAAATCCCGCCTGATCTTACAGATCCATGATGAACTTCTGGTAGAGACTGCAAAGGATGAGATTGACATTGTAAAAGAGATCATGGAAAAGGAAATGATGGGTGCAGCCGACATGGCAGTACCGCTTGAGATCGGTATCAGTGAAGGAGATAACTGGTATGATGCGAAATAAAGATGAGATGCTGATCCTTGGACTAACAGGAGGCATTGGTTGCGGAAAGACAGCAGTTCTTACGATATTAAAGGAAGAATATGATGCATATATAATAGAAGCAGACCGTCTGGCACATGAGTTGATGGAACCCGGAAAAACGGTTTATCAGGGAATTGTGGATGCATTTGGTATGGAGGTTTTGATGGATACTGATATAGATATATCTGCACCTGCTGAAGGAAATGCAGTGACAGACAACGGTCAATCAACGGTTAACCGCTCGATTGACAGAAAGAAGCTTGGAGATATCGTATTCCACGATAAAGATAAGCTGGCTTTGCTGAACAGTATCTCACATCCGTTAGTGAAAGAAGAAATCCTGCGCCGGATTGAGGAACAGAAGGATGCCGGAAAAAAGCTGTTCGTGATTGAAGCTGCTTTGCTGATTCAGGATGGATATAAGAGTATCTGTGATAAGATGTGCTATGTCTATGCAGACTTGGATGTCCGGATATCCAGACTCTGCGAATATCGTGGCTTTACCCAAGAACGAGCACAGGCGGTTATCGATTCACAGGAGTCGGAAGCTTTTTATCTGGAAGCCTGCGACTATAAGATTGATAATTCCGGGTCGCTTGAAAATACGAAAAAAGACTTGAAGCACATATTAGATGAATGTAGAATATAATGTGTTGTCTGACACATAAAGATTCAAGCAGATAACTGTATAAATAAATTATGTTATATACGACAGGCGTTGTGCCGGTCAGAACAAAATATATAAAGTGAGGATATTTAATATGAAGGTTTTAGTTATTAACTGTGGCAGTTCATCATTGAAGTATCAGTTGATCGATTCTGATACAGAAGAACTTCTTGCAAAGGGCTTATGTGAACGTATCGCTGTAGATGGAAGACTTACCCATACAACGACGGGAAAAGAGAAATATACAAAGGATCTTTCTATGCCGGATCATAATGCAGCAGTCAGTTATGTATTAGAAGCATTAACAGATAAAGAGACAGGTGCGATCACTGATCTGTCCGAGATCGATGCGGTAGGTCACAGAATCGTACATGGTGGTGAGAAATTTGCTAAGTCTGTTGTGATTACAGATGAAGTAATTGCTGCGATTGAAGAATGTAACGATCTTGCGCCATTACATAATCCGGCAAACCTGATCGGGATTCGTGCATGCCAGAAGCTGATGCCGGGTGTTCCGAATGTCGGTGTATTTGATACAGCGTTTCATCAGACAATGCCGGATAAAGCATATATCTATGGTATTCCTTATGAATATTATACAGACTATAAGATTAGAAGATATGGTTTCCACGGCACAAGCCACAGCTTTGTATCAAAGAGAACAGCAGAGCTTCTTGGAAAAAATATCGAAGATACAAAGATCATCGTATGTCATCTTGGCAATGGTTCCAGTATTACAGCGGTTAAGGGTGGAAAATCAGTAGATACAACCATGGGTCTGACACCGCTTGCAGGTGTGATCATGGGAACAAGATCCGGTGATATCGATCCTGCCATTATCGAATTTCTTGCAAACAAGACAGGAAAGAATATCGAAGAGATCAATACGATCTTAAATAAAAAGTCCGGTGTTTATGGTCTCTCCGGTGGATTCAGTGATTTCAGAGATCTCGGCAAGGGTATGGAAGAAGGAAATGACAGATGTCGTCTTGCACTTGATGTATTTGCATATGGTGTCAAGAAGTATATCGGTGCATATGCCGCAGCAATGGGTGGAGTAGACGCGATTGCATTTACAGCCGGTATCGGTGAGAATAATCCATATGTCAGAAACCTTGCAATGTCAGATATGGAATACATGGGTATCACGATCGATCAGGAAGCAAACAAGGTTATGGGAGATGAAAAGCTGATCTCCACACCGGATTCCAAGGTAAAGGTATTTGTTGTTCCTACAAATGAAGAACTTGCAATTGCAAGGGAGACAGTTGCATTAGTATAAAATTATAAAAGGACTTCTTTTCATAAAAATGAAAGGAAGTCCTTTTAATAATATTAAGTGAATATATAGGGGAGATTACAAATGAGAGTACTATTACAATGGAAGTAGAATTGTTTGAATTTGCTTTTTATTATAGTGTTGTTGACTGTTGACACATGTTTCATATCGAATCATTCATTAACGGTCAAAGCAGCAAATGGTAAGAAAGGATGATACGCTATACTTATTAGAGCAATCAGAAGGAGGGAGAGCAACAACCCTCAAGACAATTAATACGCAGGATTATTCCAGTACATATTCTAAAACATTACTCCCTTTTTACAAATGTGTGTCTAATGCATAAACCCTTATAATTATTCGCTTTTTGCCACTTTTATACATTTTCTATTCATTTTTCACTAATGGGAAGTTTATTTTTTGATAAGTTGTCGTGTGATTTATTAGAATAGAATTTTTGAAAGGCTACTTCACTTGGATGGTGAGGTAGCCTTTTCAATGTCAACTTTCCTTATTCTGTAACCTTATTAGTTCTAAAAGAATATTTATATAATCTTCTAAAGTAACTTTGTTGTCCATGTAATCCTCTGGAATTATCATGTCAATAATCTGATTGAAGTATTTCTGAAAGGTTTTGTGATAATTCCACAAAATATCTTCCACCTCATTAAATGTATAACTTGGTCGTCCCAATGACCTAACTACCTGTCCATTTACAGTTAGGAGCATTTTATCGAGGTTATCTCCAAGTCCATCAAAGTGAATTGTTCCACGATGTTTTATATAATTACACATGTCCCTAACATCTGTGATATACTTGTCACTCTCAAACTTACCAAGAAGTTTCTTTAATGGCTTTAGGTCTGTACGCCCTTCTTCTATGAGTCTTTTTAATTCCTTATGAACAGTTTCACTGTTACATTCTTTTTCTGTATTTCTATACAAATTTTGTGCAAGCGACTCTAAAGAAGATGGTTGTATATATGCCCAAACTACTTGCAAACATAAATCTTTGCAAGTGTTGTATTCCATAATGGCACACATTAAAAAATGGTACTTTGTATATAACTTGCTTATTTCATTATCACCACATATGTCACCATAATTTTCATATCCAGCCGACCTAAAAGATTGCTTTGCATTTGCAAATGCATTATATACGTCCATTATTTTTTGACCAGCTGCCACAATTGATGATTTATCTTTTGCATATCTAACAATTTGTGCATCCAAGGGTTGATATTTGAACCATTCCTGAAAATCATTGTCTTGTGATAGTGCAGTATAATCCATGTAAATACCTCCTTTATGTAGATATTACCATTCATAGCCACAATTATTACAGTGCCATTGCTTTTTGACTTTTTGTGATAATAAACCCCACATGAATACAGAACCAGCTTTTGAAGCTGTTGACACTTTTTTAATGTTTGTACTTTGACATGTTGGACACTTAGGTACAAATTGAGTTGCTTTTTCTTCATTATCAATTGAGTTACTATATCTATTATCAAGTCTATGTATGATATCCATAACATCATCTTTCATAACATTACCGGATGAGTTTGTTCTTTCTAATATAAGTTCAATTATATTCTTGTCTGCATCTGAACCAATTATAAGTATTTGCCCCATTAACCAACTTAATGGGTATAGTTCATATGTTTTATGTGCTTTCGAATATTCAAATATTATATTTGTTATATTGGTGATACTTTGCTCAGGAATACCTTTAATATTTATAATGTCACAAATACTCTTAATGTCACTAAAATTTAGAACATCTAAATTTGAATTTTCACATATTCCCATGCAAAAACTTTCAACAAATTTTCCACGTGCTTCTTTTTGGGCATCAATGCTTAGCACAGCTATCTTTTTATCAAAATTTTTAACAATGTCTTTTATATGGTTTATATCTATTTTCATATTAGACAATGCTATATAGCTATTTCTAAATTCTGTAAATGTATTTCTGATTGCTTCACAGTCACATTTAATATCTATTGATTGTATCTCCTCATTTGCTTTTTGTTTAGATAAGAATTTTGATATAGGGAAACCACAGCCTATGCAATTCTCTGATAGTTCTGAAATTTCTTTGCCACACTCTGGACATTTGATTAGTGCCATAATATACCTCCCAACATTAGTCTGCTTTTTCTACAATATCAATATCAATGGTGGTTTGCCATGGAAGTTCTAAGTCATACATTTCTAACTTCCAAGCACCATTATCATATCCCTTTTTTGATACATTATTAGGTGTGATGTTCACATTCTTCATTGTAAGCTTGTATAGACTTACATTGTCATTCCTGTCTGTTACAGGCATAAGTGTACTCAATGTAAATGACTTTTCATTAAAGAATGTTTTGTCTGCATCTTCAATTGAAATATTATCTATCGTTTCATGTGTTAGTCCATCAACCTTTTCTTTTATAATATGGTTTTTCATGTAATGATAAAATCGGTCATTTTTACTTATGGAAAATGAGTACTTCTTTTCAGTATCAGTAGCTGTTAATATGCCATGAGAGAAATGGTATTCTTTATATAAATTTATGTTCATAATAAAATCCCCCTTGTCATTGGTTATATTTAGGTATATTTTACCACATGACTAGGAGGATTGGTATTGTTATTTTCTTTCTTTGATAACTGATTCTATGATATTTATTTCTTCATCGGTGAGGTTATATTTCTTATAAAGCTCTTTATCGGTGAATATGTGGTCAAAGGCTTCTGGTTTTGGTACTTTTCTAAATGAAGCATCTGAGTTTATTGTACGAGTACTTATCCAACCAAACAGACAAAATTGCACAAATTTTGTCTGTATCCAACTCTCAAAACTTCTACATTCTTCAAGTGTCATAAAGAACCATTGACTAAATCAGCTATCAGTGAGGTATATGCTGGTATGCATGCAAGAAAAGGAACGACTGTCACAAGTCTGCCTGTGGTCTTTGCAACTTCGGACGCATCACAGGAAACTATGCAATTTGCCAAAGACCTTGGTGTAGAATTATTCCTAAAAAATGAATTTACATTAGTCAAAGATGCAGAAGCTGGTCTGTCTGTGCCTTATGGAAATCTTATGCGTGTTATTCTGTACCATTACACAAAGGATGTTGTATGGATAAAGACCTTACCAGAATCACAACCAGCTTTTAGGTATCCAATCAATGCGTGATAGAATGATTGATGAAGCCAACCTTGATTTTGAGCAGTCACAAACTTATCTTGATAGAGCCTCATCTCTTGAACGTAAAGCACAGGAACAAAGACAAAAGGCTCTTGATATTCAGAAAAGTGCGGTCTATCGTGCATTACAGGCTTGCAATTTTTCCAAAAAAGAACATAAGCAGTCAAGCACTACAACAAGTACGCTTGATGATTCTGGTTAGTTGGTAATCTATCAGAAATACTCTTGAGGTTCTTAGCTGATAGCTCGGACTATTATGATTATCTCAAAAGTGCCTTTTGTTCTTCTGGTGATAAACCACTTAAAATTTGTTGTAGTTCTTCTTTTGTGAGTGCCATAGCATGAACCTCCATGTAAAAATAAAATTCATACTCTCTAATGCACTCTAGGAATATAAAAAGGCTCTCCAGATTATCTGAAAAGCCTCTTAGGATTGTATTTGAATTTGGACTACTTGATTTTCTAATTGCTTACGCAATTTGTGAAATGTATAATTATACTGTCTTGGTATTAGACACACAAATGTAAATAGGGACAAACATTAAAATATGATGGCGAAAGTGATTCTGCATGGTCAAATGCGTGTGGAGCTACAGTGAATGATTTTGCATTATCAAACAAAAACGCATTGGGACTTGGTACTTCGATTGATCAGTCAAGATATGATGATGATACAAATTTAAATCCTTATAATTTGTATTTAACAGTTACACCACTGGATAATAATTCAGAGTCTGCAACAAAAGTAAAGTGGTTAACAAGGTATACGACAAAAGATGTTGGATTTTACGGAGCTACATTAACCAAAATAAATGATAATCGTTTCCTTGTTATGTGGGAAGAAGGTATCTATAATAAAGAAGTAGATTATTCGAAGAGTCGATCATGGTGTAATGTACATAGAAGGAGAAGGAGCCATAACAACCAGTACATATGCTGGATTCCGTTATCCGTCTTTGATCAACCATATTAATGATGGTCAGAATTGTTGGACACCGGTTAGTGATAAAATCAAGAAAATACATATTAAATCAGGAATAACAAGTATACGAGAAAAAGAATTCCGTTTTTTCTATAATCTTGAAGAAGTTATATTATAATAGAAGATGGAATGAAAAAAATTGGAAAAGAGGCTTTTGCTTATTGTGAAAATCTGAAAAAGGTGAATACACCTTTAAATTCATGTGCTTATAAATATGCCGAGAAAAATCGGATAAGAGTATATACTTTAGATACAAATACGAACAAGTCTGTAAAAAAACTACAAATTACAGGTTTAAAAACAAAGTATAGTTATACTGGAGAGAGAATTACGCCTGCCGTTATCGTAAAAGATAACAAGAAAAAACTGGTTAAAGGCAAAGACTACAAGTTGCTTTATAAGTATAATATAAATATTGGTCAAGGAGTCCTTGTTATTAAAGGCTTAAATAAATATGAGGGAACTTTAAAAAAGACTTTTTATATTGTTCCAAAGAGAAATGAAATTACAAAAATAAAATCAAAAGCAGGTTCGATTTCTGTAACATGGAAAAAGAATTCTATGGCAGAGGGGTATCTGGTTCAGATATCAAATGATAAAAACTTTAAGAAAAATAAACAAACTTTTGACATTAAGGATAATTCAGTTATATCAAAAAAGATAACAAATCTTAAAAGAAATAAAAAATACTATGTAAGAGTTTGTTCTTATATGAAAAAATTAAATAAAAGATATTATGGAAAAAACAGTAAGGTAATCCCAATTAAGTGAAAATTGTTGAAAATGTGTGATTTTTGTAGGTTTGTCAAACATATGTTACACAGATGCCAGATAATCCTTTAGTACCTGATTTGGAGATTTCCATCCTAATGGACGCATAGGAAAGTTGTTATAATCCCTGCGATTATACACTTTCAACTGTTTGGCAAAGTCCTTAAAAGAATAAAAAGTATGAGTTGCATAAAAACGCTCATTATCCTTTCGGTGGCTTCTTTCAACTTTCCCGTTATGTCGTGGTGTAAAAGGTCGTATAACTTTATGGCAAATCCCATGCTGCTTCAGATGCACTTGAAATAGTGTGGGTTTGTCACGGTGAGTGGTAAAACGATTTGTAAATTCTGCTCCATTATCAGTTTGGATACATTGAATGGGTAACGGAAAGGCTTTCACCAGATGCTCTATAAACATAGCAGAAGAATACGTGTTGTGTTCTTCAAAAGCCTCTACGAAACGCCATCTGGAATACTCGTCAATGGCAGTATACTGAAAGAATTGTTTGCCGATGACCTTGGGGTTTTTGAGGCATGCAGAAGGAACAAATTTTACGTCAACCTGTATGCGTTGTCCCGGATAATCCATTTGTTCGTAAGGCTTTGGAATATATTTAGGATTTGGCGGATGAACTGCCATAATTCCCTGCTTACGGAGAAATCTGTATAGTCCAGGGATGGAACGGGAGTAACCACGCTGCTTGAGTTTAACCCAAAAGACAACAAGACCGGCATTGGGATTGCGTCTGCGCATATCAAAGATCAGCTTGATCTCTTCAGGGGTATGTTGGTTTGGATGATGATGGGGTCTGCGAGAGCGGTCACGAAGGGACTCAATAGAACCGTCATAACGTCGTTTCCAACGATAAATGTATTGACGGTTGGTTTTATATTTGATAGCAGCCTTGGTGACACCAAACCTTTCAGCGTATTTGATTAAGGATAGACGATACCGCATATCTTGTGTTATAGTAGTCATAGCAGAGAACTCCTTTTTTGTTTTTTTGTTGTGGTGACTAAAATATAACACAAAAGAAGCATCTCTGCTTTTTTTATATTCAGTTGTAACACATGTATTGTAATCCTACAAAAATTGTTGAAAATGTGTGATTTTATCGTTGACAAAGGGTATTCAAATATGTATAATAACCAATGTGCGATTTTTAGGAGATATTATGTTAATTGATTTATCAGAGATTTTATCGACAGAAGGACAGGTAAAAGACTACGATGTTATATCTGAATTGAAGGAATTTTCTTTCAACGGAAATGTATATGTAGTCGATAATGTAAAGGATTTTCATCTTACCGCCAGAAATGAAGGTAAGAGAAAAGCAAGTCTTAAGGGCGGCTGTGTTGTCACACTTAAGATGTTATGTGACCGTTGTCTGGATGAAATTACAGAGGATTTTGAAGTGGACATAGACGAGATGATCGATATGGCTATCTTTGAAACAGATAAAGTTGATGAGATCGAGGAATTAGATTATCTGGAAGATCACATTATTAATATGGACATGCTTTTACAGAAGGAACTAATGACTTTAGTCCCGATGCAGATATTATGCAAAGATGATTGCAAAGGTCTGTGCAAAGTGTGTGGAGCAAATCTGAATCATGAAACATGTGATTGTGATGATTTTGTTCCGGATCCAAGATTATCAGTTTTTGCAAACATCTTGAAAGGTTGAGGAGGTGTGATTAATGTCAATTTGTCCAAAGAATAAGAGTTCAAAGGCCAGAAGAGATAAGCGTAGAGCTAACTGGAAGATGACTGCTCCTGCATTAGTAAAGTGCAGCAAGTGTGGCGAATTAATGGTTCCACATAGAGTATGTAAGAATTGTGGTTCATACAACAAGAAAGAGATTATCTCAGTAGGTGAGTAATTATAAATAGAGCTTTCCGAGCGATCGGAAGGCTTTATTTTTTTGCACCGATATCCCCTGTTGACTTTAAGAAAGGCAAAATATATAATAGCTTTGTGCATTTATACGGTCAGAGCAGAGTCCTATTCTGACAAACCCTGGGGTTGGTCTGCGTAGGAGTCTGGACTCCGATTCGTATAATAAGAAATATGGAAATGCCGGAATAGTTCCGGTATAGAAAGGAAACAGGAATAAGATGAGCGAAGTAACAAGAGTAGTCGTAGATGCCATGGGTGGAGATTATGCACCGGAGTGGATCATAAGAGGTGCAGTAGAAGCAATCAATGAAGGTGCAAAGGCACAGATAATACTGACCGGTAAAGAAGATGTAATAAAGAAGGAACTTGCAAAATATACTTACGATCAGTCAAAGATCGAGGTTGTAAATGCAACAGAGGAGATCACCTGTCATGAAGCTCCGGTACAGGCTGTCAGAAGCAAGAAGGATTCTTCACTGGTGGTTGGTCTGAATATGGTAAAGAACGGAGAAGCTGATGCGATTATTTCAGCCGGAAGCTCAGGTGCGATCCTTGCAGGTGGACAGTTGGTAGTCGGACGTTCCAAAGGTGTAAAGCGTTCACCACTTGCTCCATTACTTCCTACATCAAAGGGTTATTCCCTTCTGATCGACTGTGGAGCGAATGTCGATGCGAGACCGGAGCATCTGCTACAGTTTGCCAAGATGGGTTCTATCTATATGGAGAATATCGAGCATGTAAAGAATCCAAGAGTTGCAATCGTAAATATCGGCGATGAAGAAGAAAAGGGAAATGCTCTTGTAAAAGAGACATATCCATTATTAAAAGAATGTAAGGACATTAATTTTGTTGGAAGTATCGAGGCAAGAGAGATTCCAAATGGTGCAGCAGATGTCATTGTCTGTGAAGCATTTGTCGGAAATGTTATCTTAAAGTTATATGAAGGTCTTGCAAAGATGCTTTTAGGTGAGATCAAGAATACGATCATGTCTTCATTTAAAACCAAGATCGGAGGACTTCTGATCAAGAGTTCATTGAACGGCTTGAAGGAACGTTTTAATGCGAAGAACAAAGGTGGTGCACCGTTGCTTGGCTTAAAGGGCCTTGTTGTAAAGATCCACGGTAATTCTCATAACGAAGAGGTTAAGAGCGCTATTTTCCAGTGTATTAATTTCAAGGAAAATGGTGTAAATGAAAAAATTGCCGAGAATATTGGAAAAGAAGTGGCGAAGTAATTATGAACACAGAACGATTTCATAATATAGAAGATATCATTGGGTATACCTTTCATGATCTGGAACTGCTTGTAACAGCGTTAACACATAAGTCCTATGCAAATGAGCGGAAGATCAATAAAGTAGAATCCTATGAACGATCGGAATTCCTTGGGGATGCAATCCTGGAATTCGTTGTAAGTGAATATCTTTATAAAAATTATCCGGATTACCCGGAAGGAAAATTAACAAAGCTCCGAGCAAGTCTGGTATGTGAATTTACCTTGTCTCAGATATCCAAGGAACTAAAGTTTGGACATTATGTTCTGTTAAGCAGGGGAGAAGATCTGACCGGAGGGAGAAATCGGAACTCGATCATGTGTGATCTGTTTGAGGCAGTTCTCGGTGCGATCTATCTGGATGGCGGCTTAGATGAGGCAAAGAAATTTGTCCACCGGTTTTTACTTGATGATGTTGAGACACATTCACTGTTTTATGATGCCAAGTCAACCTTGCAGGAGCTTGCGCAGAAAGAAGAAAAAACCCTTACTTATGCCTTGTTAGAGGAGAAGGGGCCGGATCATAATAAATCTTATGTATCCGAGGTGTGCATTAACGGGGAGCATGTTGCGACAGGTGAGGGAGCATCCAGAAAAGCTTCGGAACAGACGGCAGCATATAATGCACTGTTACAAATAAAGAAAAAGCAGGGTTAATATATGTATTTAAAAAGTATTGAAGTAAACGGCTTCAAATCATTTGCAAATAAAATCGTATTCAAATTCAATCATGGAATAACCTGTATCGTTGGACCGAATGGTTCGGGAAAG
>UMDU01039175.1_pt1 | contig 15011 bp, 10 predicted proteins | sample 1964581 | NCBI WGS metagenome assembly UMDU01 (sample SAMEA4836003, study PRJEB28245) | human gut metagenome | biome: gut microbiome; material: fecal sample | place: Denmark | collected 2008
TACTTAAAAGGAAAGTCTTAGAAACAGCCAATTCGCCTTTTTGGTGACCAAGGCACTGCCCCTGTGTTGCCACCCTCGGCTTATTGTCGTTCGTATGACATTTTTATAAGAAAGTAATAGAAAATCTACATTTCAAAGTATCCAATATCACCCTTCCGGCGGATTACCACCAGGCACAATCTGCTTATATATAAGCTCGCAATCCTGTCTTGTAAACTGTATTCCTGCCTGCTTAGCCTTCTGGCTTAATGCAAATATAAGCGGAACGATTTCTTCTTTATTCTTACCTTTGGAAAGAGTTTTGAATTCATTTAAAAGCAGTTGTTTGCGAAAATCATTTTCTGACATATAAATCTCCATTTCTGATTGAGAATAATAATTACAAATATAAATATGTAAGACAAAAGTCATTTATAACAGTTAATTATTATTGGAACTTCCATAATTATTGCTATCATTAAAGTCCAGCTTATCAAGCTGTTTAATATATTCATTGTACATATCCTTCTGCGAAGAATTAAGTATATTATTAATGTTTATATTGTTAAATCCACCAGAGCCAGTGTTATTATTAAAATTACTAAATTCAGAATTATCATTAGAATTATTATTGTTAAATTCATTAGAACTGGCATTGTTAAAACCGCTTGAATTAACATTATTAAAGCTGTTATCCCCTGAGGCATTATTAAACATATCCATCATGCCTAACATATCAGACATTTTGGAAAAGTTCCGGTAAGTGTTTATTAACTGTTCAATGTTGTCTGGGCAGTAAGCCATAATGGTTTTCATAATAGCTTCATTATTTAATATATCATTCAAGGAAGTGTTAGCATTTATTCCTGAGCTATTACTACATGTTTTAAATGTGTTACAGCTATAGGGAGAGTTGTAGAAGCTTAATGTGTGTTTTAATTCATTTGCCCTTATAAGCATAGAGAGCTTTTTTTGCATACCGTATTCCATAAAAGGAATGAGGGCTTTAAATAATTGAAGGTAGTCGGGTAGGGTAAGAATATCAAATTCAGTAACAGGTAATTGTTTCGCCATTCAATCCTCGATTCCTGCGACAAACGCAATATATAATGTGTGTCTAATAGACTTGTTTTAGTATATTCATTAAAATACCAAGATATGAGGCTGTATCCGTAGAATTTAAAATGACGGAATACAGCCTCATTAAATAGACATAAAAGATAATATCAGCAACTGATGTTGATAATTGCTTTTATTCTGCAACTGTATATAAAATGTTATATTTTATAGCAGTTATTAGCAGATATAATCATTGCTGGGAGTCAGCCGCTATTAGCAGCCACAGCCGTTGTTGCAGCCACAGCCATTGTTACAGCCACCAAAGCCTAATGCATTACCGCCATCGCAGCCACATAAGCATAAAAGGCAGATGAGCCAGATGCAGTTATTGTTGCCACAGCCATTACCACAGCCGTAGCCATTTCCGTCAAATAGAAGTAAAAGAATTATGAGCCAGATGATGTTGTTGCCACATCCGCAATCTCCACATCCATTACATCCGCCACAGTTAGTTGCTGCTAAATCACTCATAAATAATCCTCCGATAAAACATTTACAATACAATAATATGTGGCAGGGCTTGTTTGTGTTACTTATTTTTTCGTGAATATTGCAATATTTTTAAAATTATTATATCATTAAGTTTGTGTTGTTATTTAACACATAAGTGGCTACGAAGTAGTCTGTTATATAAGACAATAGTATGTGCCAGTGTACATACTAATCGTGCAGATATTGTCCTTGGTTTGGACATAAGAATGGAGATTATTATGAAAATATCAGTAATTATCCCATCACTTAACCCTGATGATAAGCTTGTAAGTGTTGTTGATTCACTTGTTAAGAAGGGATTCGAAGATATTATAATTGTTAATGATGGAAGTGATTCGGCACATTTATGGCCATTTGAGAAGGTTGGCAGTTACAGCCAGTGTACAATACTTACCCATGAGGTTAATAAGGGTAAGGGCAGAGGCTTAAAGACGGCATTTGAATACTGCCTTAAGAACAGACAGGGATATGATGGCGTTGTAACAGTAGATGGAGATAACCAGCATAGGGCAGATGATATATATAACTGTTGTGAGGCTATGGTAAAGAATGACAAGGTTGTTCTTGGAGTAAGACGTTTTGATGGAGAAGATGTTCCGTTTAAGAGCCGGTTTGGTAACAATATGACAAGTATGGTATTCAAAGTTATGTGTGGACTTAATATTTCAGATACACAGACTGGTTTGAGGGCTATTCCATACCGTTATCTTGATACATTTTGTAATATTGAGGGCGAGAGATTCGAGTATGAAACAACTATGCTGCTTGAATTTAAGAAGTCGGATATTCAATTTATGGAAGTGCCAATTGAGACAGTGTATATAGAAGATAATGCATCAACACATTTTAATCCGGTTAAGGACTCAATAAAGATATATAAGGTTATATTCAAGTATTCATTTTCACCAACAGTTGTTAAATATATATTAAGCTCATTGGCATCGTGGGTTATAGATAATTTAATATTTAATTTACTTGAATTTTTTCTTTTTGCGTTTACAATATCAATAAGACTGTTATTTAGTACGGTAGCCGCAAGAATTATATCGTCAATATTTAATTTCACGATGAACAGACGTCTTGTGTTTAAATCAGACAAAGATGTCAAGTCATCTATGGTCAGATATTACATATTATGGGCGTGTCAGCTTATGGCATCATATCTTCTTGTATACATCTTTACAAGATTATTAGTGCTTGGCAGTGTGGCTGTCGCATTTACAAAGATAATTGTTGATTTATGCTTATTTGTAATAAGCTACAACATACAGAAAAAATGGGTGTTTAAATAATTAGACACGAATTACATCAATAGAAATGAGGATAATAATGAAGAATAACGTACTTAAGTGGCTAGGAAGAGTTGGAGCTACGCTTTTAACTACTATCGTAATTCTTGTAGTTGGTCTTTATCTTGTTATGGCTATGCTTGCGTGGGGACCTTCTACATTTGCTAAGAAGCAGTTTATATTATCGCTTCAGGAGACAGGAGAGCTTGGTTTTATGGCTAACTGGTTCTGTTCACAGGAAGAGATTGATATGATTAAAGAGGAGAATTCAGTTAAGGATACTACTGATATAACTGATTCAAGCCTTGTTGTAATCGGACAGGATTCATCTAGTGATGAAGAAGACCTTTATGTTGTTGATGTAAAGGCTGGAACATATAGCGGTAAGCTTATGGTTGTCAAAGATCCTTCAAGATTATTTGTAGGAACAGTACCAGAATTCAAGCTTGAAAAGGGCTGGACAGTTGCTGAGATAGCACAGAGATATGATGCACTAGCAGGTATCAATGGTGGAGAATTCGTTGACTCAACACCACAGACAGCTATGCCAATCGGACTTGTTATGGTAGATGGCAATATATTAAAGGGTGATTCATCTACAATGTACCACGTTACAGGAATAACATTTGATAATAAGCTTGTAATGGGTAATATGACATCAGCTAAGGCTGTAGAGCTTGGAATAAGAGATTGTGTCAATGTAAGCAGTGATATAGGTCCATTTCTTATAATTAACGGTGAACCACAGGACGTTGATGGTGTTGGTGGAGGACTTAATCCACGAACAGCAATAGGACAGAGAGCTGACGGAGCTATTCTTCTTCTTGTCGTAGATGGAAGACAGGCTACAAGCCTTGGTGCATCGTTCTCAGATTTACAGGATATTATGCTTCAGTACGGCGCTGTAAATGCGTCAGCTATGGACGGTGGTACATCTACACAGATGTATTATAATGGCGAGGTTATTAATAAACCATATTCACCAACAGGACCAAGAACACTTCCAACAGCATTTTTGATTAAATAATTACACGGAGATGAGAAGAATGTCAGAGAATAATAATAGTGGAAAGAAGAATTTTTTTAAGAAATTATCGGGATTTAAGAAGTTTCTTGTGATATATGCCTCTGCGCTGGTAGTAATTATTGCTGTTGCGTTAGTGCTTTTATACGGGTTGTTAAAGGATTATGAGGCAGGCAGGCCAGCCAATACTATGGATAAGCTTGTATCACATATTGAAGCTGGAAATGTAGGCAAATGGGTTAAGGATGCAGGTATACTTGGAGAGTTCGAGACAGAAGATATTGTATCAGATTATTTTAAGGATACATTTGCTGATAAGGAAGTAAGCTATAAGAAGAAGGCAGGAGAATATACAGAGAACAATCCTGTATATATTCTTTATGCTGATGATAAGAAGATAGCTAATGTTACTCTAACAGAGAAGAAAAAGAACGCTCATAAGTTCACAGAGTGGAAGTTAGCTTCTATAGATTTTAATGTAGACTCTAAGACTAAGAATACAGAACATTCAGTTAAAGTTACAGCACCTAAGAATAGTGAAGTGACAATTAACGGAGTTAAGGTATCATCTGATTATATTACAGGTGAGGCAGATGTAAGCCTTTGCAAGCACGTTGGAGATTATGTTACCACACCAGTTGATGATGTATACAATATTAATGGAATGTTTGCCAAGCCAGAGGTTAAGGTTACCTATAATGGCAAAGAGCTTGATACTGAATATGTTAAAGATGGATATGAGGCATATTATCCATCAGATGATGAGCTTCTTTCAAGCGAGAAGAGCCATATATTAACAGTTGCTGAGAATTACGGCAAATATATGATTAACAGAGGAAGCTTAAGTACTCTTTCAAGCTATATGATTGGTAATGCCAAGGAATATATGAGTGATATTCCGGCTATCGATGTATATCTGATAGGAAGAACTTTTACATATGATATCACTGACGAGAATGTAAGTAACTTTAGAAAATATTCAGATGACTGTTATTCGTGTGATGTAGATTACAATCTTAATGTAAAGTGGTCATCAGGAAGCACAACATACAATATTTCTTTAACATATGTGTTTGTTAAGCAGAATGACAAGTGGATGTTAGCTGATTTTTCTATAAGATAATTATAGATAAGATAATTATAAACAACAGACATATATAGCAGGAAATAACAATGCGCTGTCAGCGCAGGAATGGAGAAAGTTATGTCACAGGATAATAAGCGCAATTTTATATTACATGGTTCCATACTTGCTATGGCTGGAATTTTTGTAAGAATAATTGGAATGGTTTATAGAATTCCGGTGCTTAATATAATTGGAAGTGAAGGTAATGGTATATATGTAACGGCATATAATGTATATAACATAATACTTGTGCTGTCATCATATGGACTTCCGATGGCTGTTTCAAAGCTGATTTCTGCAAGGTTTACTAAAAGAAGATATAAGAATGCGGCGAAGGTATTAAGATGTTCGCTGACAGTCGGTGCGTTTACTGGTGGTGTTGCGGCACTGCTTGTATACTTTGGTGCTGATTTTATAGAAAATGTTATATATGGCGGGGGTGTACCTGGTCTTGCAATACCATTAAGAGTATTAGCCCCAACCATATTTATAGTTGCATTATTAGGTGTATTAAGAGGTTTCTTTCAGGGACAGGGAACTATGATTCCAACGGCTGTTTCACAGATTATAGAACAGCTTGTCAATGCAGGTGTTAGTATAGCTGCAGGTTATATGCTTATGAAAGCATACAGTAGTGCTTCTAATGCTTCTGCTTATGGAGCGGCAGGAAGTACACTTGGTACAGCTATGGGTGCTCTTACTGCACTTGTATTCTTTATATTTCTATATCTTATATACAGACCTACATTTATGCGTATGGTTGCTAAAGATAAGAGTGTTACAAGGCAGGATACTAACAGGTACATTTATAAGACAATTATAATTACAATGGTTCCTATTATATTAAGCCAGACGTTTTATCAGATTAGTGCCTTAATAGATGATGTAATGTTTAGTAATATAATGATGACAAGAAATATATCGAAAAATATATCAATGGATCTTGGTAACTTTGGTTCAAGTTATACACTGCTTATAAGTATACCGCAGGGTATAGCGACAGCGTTATCAGCCTCGATGCTTCCAAGTATTGTAGCATCTTATACAGAAGACGATTATGACAGTATATATTCAAAGATAACAAAGACTCTTAAGACTAATATGTTTATAGCGGTACCATCATTTGTTGGATTTTTTGTGATAGGTGGGCCTATTATTAAACTGCTATTTTCAAGATATGATAGTGTACAGGGCGGGCTTATGTTAAAAATAGGTGCTATAGCCATTGTGTTTTATACATTATCAACAGTTACAAGCTCAGCACTTCAGGCAGTAGACAGAGTTAAGACTCCTATGATTAATTCATTTATATCATTAGTTGTCCATATAATACTTGTGCTTGTATTGCTGGAATTTACTAATCTTGGTATATTCTCACTTGTAATAGGTAATGCTTCATTCCCTGTTATTATATTTGTGCTTAATCTTATAGCACTTTATAAAGATGAGGGATACAGGCTTCCTGTTATATCAATATTTGCAAAGCCGGTTATATGTTCAGCATTAATGGGTATATGTACACTTTTGACATATAATATAATTAATAATATTACAATGTCTAATACAATATCAGTGCTTGTGGCATTGTGTGTTGCGGCACTCACATATTTTGGACCATATGTTCTTCTGATGAAGAAGTTTAAAGATGTATTCTGATAAATGGTATTATTACAAAACAGTCTGGATATATCAGAGAGTGCAAAGCACGGAACAATTCGTAGGTATCATAGTTGGGGGCTTTTGACCACAACATCATATAATCAGGAAAGAGAGGAAATAAAGTGCAGGATAAGTTTACAGATAAAGCCAAAAAAGTATTGGAACAGGCTGCATTTGCTGCTGCGGTTAATGGACACAGCTATATTGGGTCTGAACATTTGCTTTTAGGACTTATACAGGTTGAAGACAGCCTTGCATACAAGGTTTTACAGAACAATGATGTAACAGAAACTAAAGTGCTTAATCTTATATATCAGCTTATTGCACCGGATAATGCGGTAAGTGTTAAAGAACCGGCAGGCTATACTCCAAGAGTTCGTAAGATTCTTACTAACTCAATAGAGGAAGCTGCAAGATTTAAAGCTGATAAAGTAGGTACAGAACATATTCTTATTGCCATTATGAAGGAAACTGAAAGTGTTGCCTCAAGACTTCTTAATACAATGGGTGTATCAATTAAGAAGATATATACAGAGTTATTAGAGGGAATGGGCGAAGATGTATCACGTCTTAAAGAAGATTTTCAGAATGGCAGAATTAAGGCTAAGGATAAAAAGGCAACAACTATGTTAGACCAGTACAGCAGGGATTTAACAGAACTTGCCCGTAATAAAAAGCTTGACCCTGTTATAGGCAGGGAAGAGGAAATCCAGAGAGTTATCCAGATATTATCAAGAAGAACAAAGAATAATCCGTGCCTTATCGGCGAGCCCGGTGTAGGTAAGACCGCAGTTGTTGAGGGTCTTGCATTAAGAATAGTTGAAGGCGAAGTTCCATCAACTATTAAGGATAAGAGATTAGTAACACTTGATTTATCAGGTATGGTGGCTGGTTCTAAATACAGAGGTGAATTTGAAGAAAGAATTAAAAGGGTAATTGCAGAAGTAAGAAATGCAGGCAACATTTTATTATTCTTAGATGAAATTCACACAATTATTGGTGCTGGTGGTGCAGAAGGAGCTATAGATGCTTCTAATATTCTTAAGCCATCACTTGCAAGAGGAGAAATCCAGCTTATAGGTGCTACAACTCTAGAAGAATACAGAAAACATATAGAAAAAGATGCTGCATTAGAAAGAAGATTTCAGCCGGTTAAGGTGGAAGAGCCAACAGAAGATGAGGCGATTGACATACTTATGGGACTTAGACCTAAGTATGAGGAACACCATAATGTAGTTATTACAGATGATGCTGTAAGAGCGGCGGTTAAGCTTTCTAAGAGATATATTAATGACAGATTTCTTCCAGATAAGGCAATTGACCTTATAGATGAGGCTTCTTCAAGAACAAGGCTTGAAGCATTTGTTGTGCCAAAGGATATCAAGAAGCTTGAAACACAGATAGATGAACTTTCAGTTAAGAAAGAGCAGGCTATTAAGTCAGAGAAGTATGATGAAGCGGCAGAGCTTAAGAAACAGCAGACAAGAAAGAAGAACAGGCTTGAGAAGCTTCGCACAAGCTGGCAGGAGAGCATAGATGGCAGTGACCTTATTGTTGATGAAGAACAGATAGCTAGGACTGTGTCAATGTGGACTAAGATTCCGGTTGCCAAGATAGCAGAAGCTGAATCAGAGAAGCTTATGAATTTGGAGAAAATGCTTCATAACAGGGTTATAGGACAGGATGAGGCAGTTACAGCAGTAGCTAAGGCTATAAGACGAAGCAGGGTAGGTTTAAAAGACCCTAACAGGCCAATAGGCTCATTCTTATTCTTAGGGCCTACAGGTGTAGGTAAGACAGAACTTTCAAAGGCACTTGCTGACTGTATGTTTGGAACGGATAATTCCCTTATAAGAGTTGATATGTCTGAGTATATGGAAAAGCATACGGTGTCTAAGCTTATCGGCTCACCTCCGGGATATGTAGGATATGATGAGGGTGGACAGTTAAGTGAGAAAGTAAGAAGAAATCCTTATTCGGTTGTACTTTTTGATGAGGTTGAAAAAGCCCATCCTGATGTATTCAATGTACTTTTACAGGTGCTTGATGATGGGCATATAACAGATTCAACAGGCAGGGTTGTAGACTTTAAGAATACAGTTATTATTATGACTTCCAATGCAGGTGCGGAGAATATTGTAGCACCTAAATCTTTAGGATTTACTTCGGAAACATCAGAGGAAAAAGAGCACGAAGATATGAAGAGCAAAGTAATGGAAGAAGTTAAGAGAATATTCCGTCCGGAATTCATTAACAGAATTGATGACATAATTGTATTCCATATGCTTAAGAAAGAACAGATTGGACAGATTGTTGATATTATGATGAGAACCGTTAATAACAGAATTATGGAGCAGATGAGTCTTTCGGTTGAACTTGATGATGAGGCTAAGGCTTATATTGTTGATAAGGGCTACGATTCTAAATATGGAGCACGTCCATTAAGAAGAACAATACAGAATGAAATAGAAGATGTTATGGCAGAGAAGATACTTGAAGGCAGTATAAAGGCTGGCAACAAAGTATTGGTAACAGTTAAGGATGGTAAACTGAACTTTAGCTGCAAACGAGGTCATAATAGAAATATTCACAAATAATACTACTAAAATACTAGCGTCATTGTACATTATGTTGTATAATGTGTGTATAGATATTCGTAATAAAACATAGGAGGACAATAATATGCCAGTAATTAATGAGTTAATTCGTTCAGAGAAGGATGGAACTCTTAGCTTTGGTAATTATAAGCTGGATACTAAGTCAAAGTTATCAGATTTTGAACATTGTGGAGATTCTTACAAGGTAAAGACATTTAAGGAGATTACAAAGCTCGAACGCAATGGTTCATTTGTATATGAATCTGTTCCTGGAACAGCTGTTATGAATTTTAAGGCTGCAGATACAGGCTTATCATTTACGGTGGAAGGAAGCGATGATGCACAGATAACAGTTGAGCTTGAAGAAGGCGCTTCTTATAATGTAACAATCAATGGAGTATCTGAGGGAACTATGGCTACTAATATGGGCGGCAAGATTGTACTTTCGGTAAGCCTTGAAGAAGGTAAGAGTGTTAGTGTAGAAGTTGTTAAAGCATAATAATACTACAATCTTTAACATTAACAGGTGTCATAATTGTAAATTTTAATAAATGCTGTGCCTGGCATAAAGTCATATATAGACCAATGCGGGGTGCAGCTTTTTTATATTTGGTATCAGAAAGAGAGGAGAAGAGAAGTGGCAAAAGCAAAAAATACGGCATTTTTTTGCAGTGAGTGTGGATATGAGTCAGCAAAATGGTTCGGGCAGTGTCCGGCGTGCAAGGCGTGGAATACATTTGTTGAAGAACCAATAGCATCCAAGTTATCGGCTAAGGGTATATCAGCAGTCAGGAAAGAAAGCACCTATAAGGACAACCATCCGGTGAGCTTAAAAGAGATTAATTCTGAAGAGAAGGAGAGAACATCAACAGGAATAGGCGAACTTGACAGAGTTCTTGGTGGTGGAATTGTGCAGGGTTCACTGGTGCTTGTGGGTGGAGATCCCGGTATTGGAAAGTCAACACTTTTGTTACAGATGTGCTATTACCTATCAGATGCTGGCAATAAGGTGCTGTATATATCTGGAGAGGAGTCATTAAGACAGATTAAGCTAAGAGCTGAAAGGATAGGTGAATGTAACGATAACCTTAAGACGTTCTGCGAGACTAATCTTGATATTATAGAAGAGGTTCTGAAAAAAGAAATGCCACAGGTGGTTATAATTGACTCTATACAGACTATGTACAGGGAAGAAATATCTGCGGCACCGGGAAGCGTGTCACAGGTAAGGGAAAGTACATCTATTCTTATGCAGTTAGCCAAGGGACTTAATATAACGATATTTATTGTAGGACACGTTACCAAGGAAGGTGTTGTTGCAGGACCAAGAGTACTTGAGCATATGGTTGATACAGTGCTTTATTTTGAAGGGGACAGATATGCTTCATACAGAATATTAAGAAGTGTAAAGAACAGATTTGGGTCTACCAATGAAATTGGGGTGTTCGAGATGAGGCAGGACGGTTTAAGTGAGGTTGCCAATCCATCGGAGTATATGTTGTCTGGAAGACCAGAGGGGGCGTCAGGCTCAGTTGTAGTATGTCTTATTGAAGGCACGCGACCTCTTATGGTTGAGGTTCAGGCACTTGTGTGTGACTCTAACTTTGGTATGCCAAGGCGTACTGCTGCGGGAACGGATTATAACAGGGTTAATCTGTTGATGGCAGTCCTTGAAAAAAGGGCGGGAATGAGAATGTCCTCAAGCGATGCCTATCTTAATGTGGCAGGTGGAATAAAGGTATCTGAACCAGCACTTGATTTAGGGATAGTTATAGCACTTGTCAGTAGTTTTAAGAATAAAGAAGTTGACAGCAGAACAGTTATATTTGGTGAAGTCGGATTGTCAGGCGAGGTAAGAGCCGTAACACAGGCACAGCAGAGGGTGAATGAAGCTGTTAAGCTAGGGTTCACAACCTGCATATTACCATATGTATGCTTGAAAAATATTAAAAATAATGATAAAATTAATCTTATTGGTATACATAATGTTAACGAAGCAATTGACTTAATATAAATATACAAGAATAATATACATATTTGGAGGAAGAATATGGATAACAGTAAATTAGTAAGCGACCTGTCAGGAATTCTTGAAGGATTGGATTCATCACAGGAGCAGTTAGAAAAAGATGCTTTTGATGTAATTAATTCATCAGATACATCACTTAATCTCGTGAAAGAGAGTATTTCAAGTGTTGAGGAAATTCTTAAGATGATAACTGAACTTAATGAGATAGCAGAAGAATCAGCGGCAAGAATTAAAGAACTTGAAAAGCTTTCTAAAGACATTGAACAGTTTGCAGGCGTTATAGCATCAATATCAAGCAGAACCAATATACTTTCGCTTAATGCTTCTATTGAGGCTGCAAGAGCAGGTGAGCACGGAAGAGGCTTTGCTGTTGTTGCAAGTGAGGTAAGGAATCTTGCTGCACAGTCGGCCAAGTCATCAAAGGAGATTACAGATACAATCAATATGGTACAGCAGTCAGTTGATAAGACAGTTGGCTCTATGAAGAACATATATGAGAATTCTAACCAGCAGAAAGAAAAGGCAGATGAGATTGGTAATGTGCTTAATAAAGTTGTAGATGCGGCATACACTGCTAATGAGGTTGCAAGAAATATCGAGAACGAAATTGCATATCAGAGAGAGATTACAGATAAGGCTAAGAATGCACTGATGTAGCTGTATTCAGGTAATCGGATTTTTAATTACATATTATTATATGAGGGAGGATTAATATATGTATCAGTGTCCGGGCTGTGGTGGAAGATTAGTCTTTGATATACCATCACAGCAGTTGATGTGTGACCATTGCGGTACGAAGTATGACCCATATGCAATCAGTAAGGAACAGGATGCGGAGGAAAGTCAGGAATATGACGTTACTGTATTCAAATGTCCTAACTGTGGTGGAGAGATATTAAGTACTGATAATACTGCAGCTAATTTTTGCAGCTTTTGTGGAGCATCAACAATTCTGACAAGCAGAGTATCAAAACAGCAAAGACCAGGATATATAATACCATTTTCCAAGACTAAGGAAGACTGTAAGCAGGCTTATAAGAAAATGGTACGTCACGCGTGGTTTGCCCCTAAGGAATTAAAAGATGAGAAGTTTATAGATGGTTTCAGAGGTATATATATGCCTTATTGGACGTATTATATAACCCAGAAAGGACCAATGTGCCTAAGCGGTTCTAAAAGCCATAGACGGGGAGATTACATTTATACAGACTATTATGATATAACTGGCGATTTGGATTGCCAGTATAAGGGTCTGTCATATGATGCTTCATCGTCATTTGATGACAGTATAAGTGAGGCGATAGCACCATATGACGTTAAGAATATGAATCCATTTACTCCATCAATGCTTAGTGGATTCTATGCAGATACAGCAGATGTTGCACCGGATGTATACAGGGCTGATGCGAAAAATGTAGCTGTTGACGAGACATATTCCTATGTCAAAAGGTCAGCACATCTTGGGTCAGTGCAACTTGATAATTATCAGGGGGATATTGAGGGAAGACTTTCGACAAAGGTAGTAGCACAGGATAGAACAATGTTTCCGGTGTGGTTCTTATCATACCGTAATAAAGACAGAGTTGCATATGCGACAGTTAATGGACAGACAGGGAAGGTGGCAGCGGATCTGCCAGTATCACTTATGAGGTATTTTATAGGTTCGGTTATTCTTGCAATACCTATATTTTTAATGCTTAACAGTTCATTTACATTAAGACCTAAGACTACATTGGGGATTGCATCGATTATAGCATTATTTACAATAATTCTTTATGTATTAGAATTAAAGAAAATATACAAGAAAGACCAGCAGTTAGATGACAAGGGCAGAATGTATGCAGGTTCAGCTATTAATGCCAATGAATCACCAGGGGCAAGGCGTAAGCGTGAAGACCAGCTTGCAGGTGATATAGCTGATGTTATAGACAAAGGCAGGCGTGAAGCAAGGTCATATGGACGTAAGAATAAAAGAAGAACAACAAGAACTAATATGGCAGTGGTAACTATGATAATTTCATTGGTGTGTTGTGTATTTCCTATGTTGTATGTCTATCTTCAGATGATGTCTATATTCTATGGCTCTGGAGATATTGGGGCGGGATTTTCTATAAGTGTTATATGTCTTATAACAGGTATAGTGCTTACTCTTGTTAATCATAAGACGTTTAAAATGATAACTAATAAGAAGATATCAGGTAATATAGGTTCACTTGCAGCGATGGCAATAGCCTCGGTAGTGCTGTGGATTAATCCTGTATCGGATCTATATTACTATGGTGCTGTTATAGCTGAATTAATTGCAATAATGTATACTATTATGGATTTAATCAGATATTACAATGTTCTTGCAACTAGAAAGCTTCCACAGTTTGATAATTATAGTGGAGGTGATGATAATGCATAATAGAAGTATTATATGTGCTGTAGATAGAAAATATACTGTTAAAGACATACATAGATGTATTCACGCAGTTATGGCGTTAACAGCAGTTGTTCTATTGCTATTAGTATTTGCGGCTTCTTCTTTACTACAGGTAAAAGCTGATGAAGAGAAGTATCAATATAATAATGTTGATACAGGATATGAGGCTGTTATAGAAGATGACGCAGACATTATAGATGAGAGTAATTATTCTTCATTGTTAGACATTATGAAACAGATAACAGTGTATGGTAATGTAATGCTAAAGACTATAGATACCAACAGCACCACTACTGAAAGTTATGTAAGAAGCCTGTACAGGGAAAAATATGGCACTGATAGTGGGACGATATTTATAATTGATATGTATAACCGTAATATCTGGATACATAGCAATGGTAAGATATACAGTACAGTTACAAGCTCATACGCAGATACAATAACTGATAATGTATACAGATATGCTTCATCAAAAGACTATTATATGTGTGCATATAAGGTGTATGAGCAGGAACTTGCACTTCTTAAAGGCAGAAGAATATCACAACCAATGAAGTATATAAGCAATGTACTTCTTGCTGTTGTAGCGGCATTAATTATTAATTATGGAATTGTAAGACTATATTTAAGGAAGAAGGCACCATCAAGAAAAGATATAATGAAAGGTATATTTGCTGGAAAGGCTATTAATAATTGTCAGGTTACATACCGTTATCAGACCAGGACATATTCACCAGTACAGACAGACTCAGGCAGCAGCTCTTCTGGAGGCTCATCAGGGGGCTCGTCTTCCGGTGGTTCGTCAGGTGGTGGAGGCGGAGGTGGCGGAGGCCACAGCTTCTAATATCACATTGGTGTTGTTTTATTAACAGATATTATTGATATACTGGTTTTCGGAGTTAGAGGTTAAAACTAACAACTGGAAACCGGTATTTTTATACCTATAACTAAATGGATTTTGTACTATGGTTGGTATTGTAGTAAGGAAATATTAAGAAAAAATGACTTGATTAAAAGCATTTTATAAATGAATATCGTCCAATAGCTGTCAAAATCTGTATTTATAATGCTTAGAAATGCCGTATTTTAGGGGGTTTTCAAAAAAATTGAAAAAAATTCAAAAAAAATGAAAAAAGTTGTTGACATAATACCTGGTAGGTGCTATTATAATCAAGTCGCCACGAGAGATGAGCGACACGAAAGCTTCTCAAACACAGATAAATACTGAACTTGAGAGCAATGAACTTTGATAACTGAACAGAAAGACAACCT
>UMDU01033538.1_pt1 | contig 14548 bp, 5 predicted proteins | sample 1964581 | NCBI WGS metagenome assembly UMDU01 (sample SAMEA4836003, study PRJEB28245) | human gut metagenome | biome: gut microbiome; material: fecal sample | place: Denmark | collected 2008
TGCTTCGGGCCGGTTGTCCGAATCGGACTGGGAATCAGAATGTCCACCATGCGGGTGCCGCAGCTGGCACATTCGCTGCTGCCGTCGATCCCCAGTTTTACCTGCAGGCAGTCTGGACAGATGCGTGCAGGCAGCATTCCGGTGGGAACATTTTCATGCGGATGAGGGAAAAGCATCACGACTTTTTCATCTGCTTTAAAATATTGGTTGTAAAACGCTTCAAGATTGACAATGGTGGCGTTCTGACGCTCGTTCAGGATCGTGACCCAGCCGGTGATGCCGCAGTCACGGCAGTTGACAACGGGCAGGTGCTGTTTGGCCTGCTGTCGGTTCAGATCATGCGCAATTTTATAAGTGATGTGCTCCGCATCGACCTTGGCAACGATGCGCCGCAGTTCCCGGATCCAAAGCTGCACCTGTACATTCAGGAACGGGCGTAATTTTCGCGGCTTACCGGTGCGCGCATGAGAAACCAGTGCAAAGAGCGAGTTGAGCGCGGCAGAAGCATCGGATAATTCATTCAGTGCCGGATAATGTGGTGCCAACGCTTCCACAATGCGGGAAACCTGATAGTAATTGCCCTCCGTTAGGTGTAGAACAGACTGTAGGAATACATGCTGCAGAAGAACCCGGCCCAGTTCAATGCGGCCACTGTCGGATAGAACGTCCTGCGAAAAATCCGGGAACCATGCCTTTACCGCGCACTGAAGATAGGCGGAAGGATCGTCCTCTTCGGCAAGAGCTACCAGCTGTGCAGTCTGATCTGCGGAAGGCAAGGCAAAGAATGAGGTCGACTGTCCAGCAAAAAACTCATCGGCACTGAGCCGATCCTCGGTGATGACGGCATCTCGTTCAAATGGCTCACCAAAGATCTCCTCGGCATAATTCAGGATGGCACCGTTATTTTCCTTGGAACCCATGGTAGCAGAGGTGCCAATGCAGCAGAGGTACCCATCATAGATACCAAGGCGGCGCTTGAGACGGCGCAGCAGGCAGGCAAGGTCGGTGCCTTGTGCACCATCAAAGGTATGCAGCTCATCCACTGCAATGTACTTTAGCGTTTCTGGATTATTCTGCTTCCAAAGCAGGGCATCTTTGGGGCGCACAAGCAGATAGTCCAGCATTTTATAGTTGGTCAGCAGGATATCCGGCGGACTGTTCAACAGAGTCTCGTGGTCAGTAATGATGCCATGCTCACTCATGGTGCGGGACGGAGTGCGTTCCAGACCGCCAACATACATACCGGCAGTTACATTGCCGCGCAGTTCGGGACTGTTATGAATCAGTTCTGCAATTCGCTTGGACTGATCGGTGGCAAGGGCATTCATAGGATAGATGATCAGCGCCTTGATGCCAGACTCCCCACGGTGCTGGTAACAGTATTCCAGAATGGGGTACAAGAAGCATTCAGTTTTGCCGGAGCCTGTGCCGGTTGCAATCAGTGTAGAACGGCCGTCATTGCCAGTCAGTCGTTCAAACGCTTTTTGCTGATGAACATAGGGAAGATATGCAGGGTGAATTGCCTCAAAGCAGGTTGGCATTTCCTTTGCAACACGGAAGGGCAGACGCACGGCAAGATAAGGTTCATGATAAACAGAGCCTTTCTGAGCAAGCATTTCTGCAACGGAACCTTTGAAGGGAGCGTTGCTCATGGGAAATGTAGTTTCGATGTAATCACCAATGCCTTTTTCGAGTTGGCTGGCAAGAATTGAGGGTAACATATCGCAATATACTCCTATAATTATTGATTGGATATCTTGTCGATGGAGAGAGGAATGCGCTGTTGACCGTCACCGACATATCCCTCAAGAACATCAGAAAAAAGAAGTGCGGTTTTATCGTCAATAATACCAAGTTGACGATTTTGAAGAAGAAAAGTCATCGTTGACACAGAGGATTCACTGAGCAACTCTTTAATATAAGATTGCTCCAGACTGTATTCTTCGGCTGTTATATCATCCTTGACTACGATATTGGAAAGAAGATAAATCAATCGGGTTAATTCGGATGCGGATTCTTTAGTCTTGGCTAACAAAAATGCAGCCTGTTCATTTGTGACAGGAATAGGCTCAAATGAAGTATCTTTTGAATCCGGAACAATAGTTTGTGAAGATAGAATTTGTTCTGCTTTTGTTTGAAAAACTTGTTCAGAGCGAGGGGGTTGCGGTTGTGAGATGCCTTTGATTCTATCAATAGTATCTTGAATTTTTGGTTGTACCTTATAGTGCCAGAGTACGTGAATAAGGTCAGAAATGGACTTTTTAACTTCTGGGTCGCTAAGGATGTCGCCCAAAATTTCCATTGTGGTTCCAGTAAGAGCCTGCGCCGTGGGGGATGGGACAGGAGACTCTTTATATACGGTTTCCGTGCGGACTACCTCACGTTGAGGAAGTTCATTTTCTGAAATATAAGAAATATCAAGAGAAGCCTTAATATGACCAGAACTATCGCGGAGTCCATGATTGGAGCGCAGTTCACCGCTATCTAATTTTTTGAAGTCATCTTGGGACATGGTGACATTCATAGTGCGTGTTTCAAGGTTGGAACACTCTTTTTTCTTGGACAACTTGATGCCTCCAATCAAATTATAGGCCTATTATTCTTTATACTTTTCCTCAAAGAACTTCCACGCGGTTTCATAATCCTGCTCCCGGTCACAGCGGTCAAAGGGTGCTGCATACTCAATGGTGCGCTGTACCGGGCCGCCAGGCATGGTGTCATCCGTAATGGTACGGGCAAACACATAACCGGCCGGAGCATGCTTCATAATACCGTCCCACGGAGCATCGCCGCGCTTGATTGGCTGCACAGCACCGGCATTTTCCCACTCCGGGCGGGTGAAGCCTACACCGGTCAGGCTGCGGTTGTTGGTAAATGTAATGCGGCCATTGGCATCGTACCATGTATCGGCCTCATAGCTTTGCAGCACGGGGAACTGGATGCGGTAAATGGTCTTGAGCTGCTGCAGGGTCATGCCCAGTGCCATGGCGGTAAGTACATCAATTTCTACCAGAGCCTGCCGCCGCTCATAGTCCGTGCGCAAGGGCGTGTCCCATGTCCACTCCGAGGTCAAAGAAGTGAAGCGAGCAGGGGAGAGGCGAGGGTCGGATTTGGACCAAGTAGTGAAAGGCCAGACAACATTCCAACATTTTTTCCAAAGGGGAGCGTAATATTCATTGAGCGAATTAAGCAGTAAAGTGGTAAGGATGATACGGATACTATAAATACTGCGGATAATCGGAAGGCCGCCTAAAACGCCGATGCCTCCAGAGCCCTTTCCGGTTGCTTTTATGTAGAAATCATACGGAATAGATTCCATCAGACCACTCATTAGTGCTGTGTCAACATCATTTTTGAAGCCGAGTTCGTAAACAGCGTGAACATGGCCGACTTTCGGCGGAATAATGGCAGACATTAAGGTTCGTTCTCCGCCTTGATTAAACATATTTCGCATAGCAATGCGGTAGCTGTAATAGTTTTTACAATTCCATGGGGTTAGTGGTGCACGTTCCTCATATTCTTCGGGCGCACAATATGGCTGATAATTACAACGTTGTAAATATGAATCAGATATCGAAGTTAAGTCTATATTATCATAATCGGAGTTAAGGCGACAAATGCTTCGAGATGTTTTGAAACAAGGATTTGCAACTGCAATATGAGGTCCGGAAATAATCATATCAGTAAGACTTTCTGGAAAATGTACATTTCGAACCATAGTGCCATCTTTTTGTGCATTTGTTTCATGCCACATTTCGGAGCCAAAAATTTCGGTTTTTATATCAGAAATGTACTGCGTCTGACTTGCGATGCAACTTAAGGCTCCAATTAAACTTCGAACGTGCAAAACGGGAAGCCGTGCCTGCGGCCACTTATCATTGCCATCAAACAATTTGGCAAAAACTTCTAATTCGCGCTGCGTAACATGAATGATACGGTCAGGATGGCCGGTAATATTCCAGTCGCCATTGGCATCCTTGATGCCTGGAATCGGCGCGGAGGCTTCGCCTTGGTAACACTCTACGATGCTTTTAACATCGTAGAGGTTACTGATGGTGTCGAATGACACCATCAGTGGACCACCATACACATTTAGACTAAATTGTGTATGGTGGTCCACTTCGGGAAATAGCTTTCTCTCGTTTGCAAATTGAAAATGATATCGCAAACGAGGATACAGCATTTCCCGAAGTGCACCACCCTTCGGGTCGTCGTAGACGCCCTCAGGGTGTACGAAAGCGGCAATGCCGCTTTCATTCGTTTTCTCCCACGAGAGTGGAAGAAAACATTTAAACAGATTCGTCTGCTGTCCTTTCAGGGCAGGATAATTCTGCACGGCGTTCAAAAAGTTCTGTTCGCCGGAAAGCATTTCATACTCTGCAAAATACATGCTGTGCGTATGTGCATTTTCCAGTGCCGTCTGCCGTTCATGGGTGGTCTGGGTAGCGGTCAGTTTTTTTACAGCAAACATGGGATTGGCATCCGCCAGCACGCCCTGTTCGTTCCACTCGATCTTGATCCACGGCGGGTTACCGATCATCAGGTCAAAACCGCCGCGCTCGGCAAATACATCAGCAAACTCCAGCTCCCAATGCATAAAGTGATTCTGCTGTGCTATTGTGCGAGCCAGCCTCAGCCGGGGCAAAAGGGCGCACAGTTCGTCCAAGTTGACCTGAAGCAGGATGTCAGTATCTTCTTCGTCTGCATCTTCTAGCATGGAAAGCTGCTGGGAATCACTGTTGGTGGAGTACAGCCCCACCAAGATCATGTACATATCATTCAGAAATTCGCTGCGGCTGGGCAAAAGATCAGCCTTGTCAATGGGCCAGAACCACAGGGCGCACCAGTAATCCATCGCAAATTTTAAACGAGCATAAGCACCAGCATTTTTGGCATTCTCGGAACGGTACATGGTGCGCAGCATCTGATCTTTGGTGCGGATGGAAGTATGGGAGTCCGGTTCATCATCATTGAATTTGAACACAGACAGGCTGTCGTGCGTCTGCTGCTTCAGTTGCTGACGCAGAGAAATCTGATCTTTCCAGAGCTTGTCAATCGTCTTGGAGAGTTTTTTCAGCGTTTCGATATCATCGTCACAGTAAGGAGCAGTAAATGCCTTGTTCCAGGTGTTCAAAAACTTGATTTTTGCAGGCTCCAGCTGTTTGATGACTTTGTCGGTATAACTGCACATACCGGGGTCGCCCAACAGAAAATGATAGATTTGTGTGGACAACTTGCCGCGCTTGCGCTCGGTGCCAAGGGGAACACGCTCCGGGGCTTTTTCATACCAGCGCAGACCTTTGCTGGTGGCTTGCAGGGAACTCACGCGGTAGCACTGCCGCCGGGCACCAATCAGGGAATTGCCGTTGACCAGCTGGGTACCGAACCACGGCACAAATCCATTAGGATAAATGGTGTTCAGCCACAGAGAAACCTCGGCCAGTTCCACGGCCACAGGGTTCAGGTCAACGCCGTATACATTGCGGTCGGCAATGAACATTTTGACCTTTTGCAGCTGGTTAAAACGTTCTTCGTAGCCGATGATCTCTCCGGTTTCCTGCTCTTTACGAGAAATATAGGCTTCTGCAAGCTGATTGATCGCTTCATTCAAGAATGCTGCGCTGCCCATGGCAGGTTCACAAATGGTTAGATGCAGAATGTCATCCGCAGATTTGTCTTTCAGCAATTCCTTCAGGGCATATTTGACAAGGCATTTGGTTAGAACTTCCGGCGTATAGTAAGAAGCGGATTTTTCCCGTTCGCGGCCAGCCAAGCGGTAGATGAATGTGCCTTTGGCATACATGCGCAACTTGCCCTTTTTGTTGCCAGACGCATAGCGGACGCGTTCCTCTTCTGTATATTGTGCCAAATCAGATTCAGAAACAAAATAGCCGACATCCAGTTCATTGAAGTCAACTCCGGCGCGTTTGACCTCGTATAAATCCTGCTGTGCGATAAAGCCACGGTAGGAGAGCAGAGCTTCGTATACCGCGCCCATTTGGTTGATGCCCAAATTGGCGTAGGAAATACGCCCCCGGCGGCTATTGCGTTTGCCGGAGGCACGTGTCAGGCTCATTAAGTCGATAATACGCAGCATGCAGCTGTTGCGCAGTTTGGTAGCATTGATCAACTTGGTGTACTCCGGGTCAAAGATATGCGCCTTGAGCGGAGCAATCAAAAAAACATCGTGTATACTGTCGGCACCGGTTACTTTTTGAAATTCGGCTTCCGTTTCCGGATAACCGTTATAAATCAGGTCATAAAGTTTTGCCAGCGTTTCATGTAGATAATAGCCATCGCTCACTTCATCCACATCATCTCGGACAGCGTCGGCGATATCCCGCAGACTTTCCAACGAGTAACCTTTCAGATAACTCAGTTCACGGATGGGAGCATAGCCCAATTCTGGCCGCGCCTCAATGAACAGTATGAACAGCATCCGGTACATATAGCGCAGGCACTCCAGTGTCAGCTGTCCGGCATCCACGGGATGCTCTTCTAGGTTAATTTTCTGCCGGGTTCGCATGTCGTGGAGGACTTCATTGCCCAAAAGTTCGATACATTCACGCAGGGCATATTTTAAATCCTGTGAAACACCCGCAGCATTTTTCTGACTCTGCTCGTTTAACTCATCTAGAAGAATAGAACCGTCTTCCGGGCAGAGGGAATCTTTATGCAGTAGGACGACCATGGCTTGCAGGGTTGTGAGTTCCAAGCGAGAAAAGATGTCTTCTAATTCGAATTGCAAATAGCGTTTTTCACTCCATTTGTTCCGGTCAATCAGTGCAATCTGATTCAGCGAAATAAACAGAAGAAAACGCGGCGGCTCTGCGGCACCGAACAGAATCTGTGTGGCAAGATCCTCATTTTTCAGTTCCAGCAGGTCATCGTTGTGGACGGCACCGAAGGCATCTTCCTCTGCAATGTTACCGTCAAAGACATTGCTTTCCAGAATACCGGCATCCGATTCTCTGGAAGCAGAGAGCATGACCCATAGCAGTGGTGCACCGTTGCTCTTTTTCATTTCCAAATAAACGGGAACAGACAGAGAAGCATCTACAGGGACAAGTTCCGGGGCAGCTTCTGGATACCCAAGAGAAGCCAGGTAACGGTCTGCCATCGTGCGAATCGCAGCCAGAAGCTGCAAATTCAATGCACCGCCTGCGTAGCGGTCGTGCAAGGGATAGAACTGTCGGGCGTTTTGTCGCAGCTGTGCCCAAGGTGTGCGGATCTCTTCGGATGACTTTGCAGCCTGAGCCCAGGCAGTGATGGCCTCACCTGCATTTTCCTCAAAGATGGTCGAAAAATAGTGGTTGGTATAATATTCGTTTTTATTTGTGATACCGGTTAGATCGATGCTCATTCGGATACCCCCATCAGGACGGATACGATACGAATATATGGGTTGTTTTGAATCGTCAGGGTTTCTTTTACCCAGTTCGTAAAATCATCAAACAGTTTGTCCACCCGGCGCTCCTGCTCCTGCAGTTGACGTTCATGTTCAAATAGGGTGGTCTGATAGTACTCCTTGTGTTTTTCCTGCAGTTCAATCAGCTTATCCACCTCTGCATCCAGCTTGGGGTTCATCTCTGCCTGGTACTGCTGGTATCGCTCTGTGAGATAGGTCTTTGCCTGCGTGACTACATCGTGCAACAAGCTGCTTGCAGCAACGATGCTTTGGTTCGTGATGCAGTTTGTGTTGGGAATACGCGCGCTACGCAGTCCGGCTTTCTGGACAACCTCCTCCATGGAAAGTCGCTGAATGAATTGCCCATCCCGATACAGCAGACCAAACCATTCATCGATGAGCGGCGTGGATTTCAGGTTGGGAACACTGCCGGAAACGATGTACAACGCTTCACCGGGATACAAAACGCCGGGCAGACCCAGAACGGGAGCTTCTGCGCGTTTGAACAAAAGCCCGGCCTTATCATTGACCCAAGAGAAAATCGGGTGCAGCTTCCACAAATACTGCGAGGACGGCCATGCCGCCTCATCCATGTTCTTTTGCATGCTGGTGCGCATCTGCTCCATGCAGAAGGCTTTGTCATCCGAAAGGCGCAGTGTTTCTCCTTGCGGCATGGCTTCTTCCGGTATAAGCGCACGCAAACGGCGCTCCATTTCCGGGGTTAACCGGATATCTAGGCCAGAAACCGTTTGCAGTTCCTGAACTGGATTGCTGTCAGTCTGATTAAGGTATTGCACAGCTTGCTCCAGATATTCCTTATCGGTGAACAATGTTTCGTCGGAAACAGTTTCTGAAAGCTGCTCAATAGCAGTCTCCTCTGTTTCTGAGGCAGCGGCCATCAAAGCTTCAAAGGGGTTGAATTCCTGCGCATCGGCATCTAGACTCTGAGCAAATGTATCTGCGTCGGAACCGGATTCGATGGCTTCCGCAATCACCGTTTCTTCCTCTTCCACATTGAACTTGCCCAACAGTAAGGCAGGATCGCCGATATTTTTCAGTGCCTGCTCTTCTTTTTGAATCAGAATCTCGATGATACGCATATCACCTTTGATCTGTTTGTTATTGCTCTCAATGAGCAGATAGCGGATATCAGGGCGTTTTTGCTGACCGTAACGGTCGATGCGGCCGTTGCGCTGCTGGAATACCATCAATGACCACGGAATATCAAAGTGAATCAGGCGGTGGCTCAGATAATGAAGATTCAGACCTTCAGAAGCTACATCCGAAGCGACCAGAATGCGGATGGGAGATTCCGTGCGGCCGAAATCTTCTACAATGCGCTGCTGCTCTGCATCGCTCATACCACCAGAAATCTCTTGGATCGCAGAGGACTTCAGCCCCAAATCAGTCCGCAGATGTTCCGCCAGATAATTCATGGTTTCGATGCGCTCGGTAAAGATCACAACGCGGTCACCAGGATCTTTGGGGTTCCATCCGTAGGAATCGCTACGCAAAAGTTCCAGCAGTTTTTGATAGCGCATGAAGTTTTCGGGCGTGACCTGTCCCAGAGCAGTATGCAACTCTTCTAACAAGCGAATATCAGAAATATCATCTGCCGTATATTTTTTATAGAGCTTTTTCAGGCGGGCCTCGATGCTTTTGCGACAGGCTGCTGGGCTAGAAAAGAGAGATTTCTCTAAGCTTGTTTTGAACAGACGTCCAGAGCTTTTGGCTTTGCCAGCATCCATTTCCAGCTGCATTTCAGCAAGCAGGTCGAAGGCATATTCCTCCTGTGCAGAGGCGTGACAATGTTCCAATGTCACCTGCCGCTCAAGAAACGAGCCGTTGACCTGATTTTTGACATCGCTTTTAAAGCGGCGGATACACAGACCCCTGATGTCTTCCGGGGTATAATTTTCAGGGTCTGCAATGGCAGTCGGGTCCAGCATATTCATCAGGGAAGCAAAACTTTTGGCACGGCCATCGTGTGGGGTGGCCGACAGCATGATCATGGTATCGCTGCGGTTGGCAAGCAGTTTTGCAAGGCGAGAACGCTGTGCTTGATGGTCACCACGTTCGGCAACATTCTGCGCTTCATCAATAACGATAATGTCCCAATATGCTTTTTCCAAATGTGTACGGTATTCCACATCGCGTTTTAAGGTGTCGATGGAAACAATTGTTTTATCGTAGTAAAAGAAAGGATTGTAGTTGGAAGGCAGACTGGCTCGAATCTTTTGGATTCGGTTGGAATCCAGCCGCACAAGCGGAAGGGTAAAGCGATTCCACATTTCTTTTTGGAACTGCGTCATCATGCTTTTTACGGTGACGACCAGAATGCGCTTGCCTTTGCCGCGTGCAATCAACTCCGACATCAGGATACCGGCTTCCAGCGTTTTGCCAAGGCCGACAGTATCCGCAATCAGGATGCGCTGGCGGGGACGCTGCAAAGAAAGTTTTGCAGGATCCAGTTGGTATGGCATGGGATCCATAGCCGCTTTGTGGCCAATATGCAAATTTGTGTCAGTGGGAAGCTGCTGCCGCCATTGACTTTCTAAATACAATAGTGACCGTTTGAAAAATGGGGATGAGTCGGCAATCAACTGAATGCTCGCAGGATCTACAATCTGAATCTGTTCGAGATCTGTGAGAAAAATGGCATCGCGATCTTTCACTAGTGGGGTGACACCGACGCAATGTAAAACTTGATGACCAAGGCTGTTTGTTTCGATCCTTTTGATGAGCCATTCTTCGTCACGAATAACAGCACGCATACCAGGTGCATAATCTGTCATTTTGAAATCTCCCTGCTTTTTATGATTTTCCGAGATATACATATAAGAGTATAATTATCATTATTCTACCACAGACAGGCACAAACATCAATTCTGCCATAAGAATTGCATGAGATTTTGTTGAAGCCGTCTAGCTGCCATGGTATACTTTTATACATAGGGCAGGTGATACAAGATGTACGAAAAGCAGGGAACACCGCCGTGCGGCGCGCTGAATTCTTATATAGAACAGGTGCATCGGGGAGATTGCAGACATGTAGTTGTTCCGGAGAGTAGAGAATGGTGAATGAATAGTAAAGTAAAGTGATGCTTAAATGGAGAAAAGCTATTTGATTGGAGAAAATGGCTTATATTGGAGAAAAAACGTATTGCATCGTAAGCGAATCGGTGCTATAATATAAACTGTCAAAAGCTGAATATAAACAGACGAAAAGCCGGTAGGTCGAAAGCCTACCGGCTTTTTTCGTCCTATTCCACAAGCTGCTATGTACAATAAAGGGCAGGGTGAATAGATTTGGATAAGGCTTTGAATGTTAAAATTTTGTGAAAGAAACATGAAGAGTGTCTCCTTTTTACCCGATTTCGGTGTACATAGTGAAGGCCTTTATTTCCGAGCCAGATGAAAGGAGAAAGTGGAAGTCAGGGAATTATTGCAGTTCAGAGGTAATTGCCGCTGGTCATTTGCTATGCAACAGCATGATTCGATGATAGGTAAACAAAGCAGGCGACTTTTGTAGATGCCCTGATCAATGGGCAATTGCAAAGGTTGCCTGCTTTGTAGTTCACGAGAAAATAATCGAAATGGCTGCAAATGTAAGAATTGTGTGAAAGAAACGGTAAAAAGGTTGTATTTTGCCCGAAAATCGTGCGCTTTATGAAGGCCTTTAATTTTGAGCAGCGGAAGGAAAGTGAACTTCAGAAGTTCGTTGGTCTGAAAGGCAACGTGGTAGAATGGAGGTACGGATATGTAGAGAAAAAGATTGATTACACGTTAAAAACACAGGGTGGAGAGAAGCCTATGAATATTACAACGAGGGATTTTTTGCAGATGCTGTATGGTAAATGCACAGAAGGATGCATTACCGTCACGACGCTGCCGGATTCCAGAAATGAGCATATCCCGGTCACGGAACTGGACAAAGCAGCGGAGCGCATTAAAGTGCTGGGTACCAGTGCCAACACCTATTATTGCGTTGCACTGCGTCAGGAAGGGCTGCCATCGAGTGTCAGAGGTGGTATCGGACAGATTCACACCGTTGTTTGCATGGTGGCGGATGTGGATGTGCTGGGGCCGGCACACAAAGAAACCGCACTGCCGAAGACGGAAGAAGAAGCGATTGCATTTGTAAACAGTTTGAAGCTGAAGCCTTCCATCATTGTGCGGTCGGGCAACGGCGTGCATGCCATTTGGCCTCTGAACGAGCCGTTTATTATCCATAACGAGGATGAGCGTGAGCAGATCCGGGAACTCTCTGCCGGGTTCGGTATGTATGTCATTGCAGAGGGGCGTAAAAAGGGATGGAAACTGGACAATGTGCAGGATGTTCCTCGAATGTTTCGGGCTCCGGGTTCACTGAACTTTAAGAGCAACCCGCCGAAACGGTGCGAGGTATATAGTGCCGAGGAATTCCGCTATCCGGTAACTGCTTTTAAAGAATTTAAGCGAATTACCGAAATTGTTGAGTTCCATGCAGAGAGCGATTTGGTCGGCCCTGCGGAACGTATGTGTGAAAAGTGTGCTTTTATTGATTATTGCATTGAAAATGCCGCAACACTGCCAGAGCCAATGTGGTATACGATGATCTCTATTGTTGCCATTACGGAAGACGGTCAGAAAAAAGTGCATGAGAGGAGCGAGACATATCCCGGATATTCTTACGACCAGACAGAGGAATATTACGAGCGTGCTGCAAAAATGAGCCGTCCATGCTCCTGCCGTTATATCCGGGACTTTTTCGGATTTGATTGTCCGAAAGAGGGGTGCGGTGTTCGGGCACCGATCGTTTTTGCATACTACACTATAGAAGAACGTGTAAAAAAGTTGCTGGAAGAGGAGCTGACAGTTGATGAGGCTTTAGAAGAAAAGAATCTTCAGCTGGTACGTTATGCACGGGAACACCAGCCAATCCAGTATTTTAAGCTGAAGGAAAAATATGGCAAACTGAAGATCGGAGTCCGGGACCTTGAAAAAATGCTGACCACCACTGGTGGAAAGGCAGATATACACGAAGGCGGACAGGAGTTCTGCAAGGCATTGGAACTGGATGGCATGGAACTGAATGGACTGGTGGTGCCGAAAGGCTGGGAAGTCGATATGGAAGGAGTTCGACACATTGAATTCCTGAATGGCGTTCCCTATACAAAATCAGCCTTTTCCGCACCGGTTTATATTTCCCGGCGAATGAGGAATGTTGATGATGAAGATGTAAAGCTGGAACTGGCTTTCTATGGTGATTGCCGTTGGAGAAAAATTATCGTTCCACGCGGCGATGCAATGGATAAGAGCAAACTGGTAAAATATGCAAATCAGGGATTGCCGGTGACATCGGAAACCTCTAAAGAGGCAGTCAAATATATGGAAGCTTTTGAAACTTCCAACAAAACCGTCATTCCGCGGCACCGCAGTATCGAGCGCATGGGTTGGGTCAAGAACAGGGAATTCTTCCCTTACCACATGGAAAGCCGTGCCGCCTATGATGGTGCCGGCGAGGAAAGCCATCGAATTATCGCTGCTGTTATGCCGCACGGTGACAAAGACAAATGGATGGAGATGGCAGCAACGCTGCGCACGATGCAGGCTGCACGGGTCATGCTGGCGACATCCTTCGCATCTGTACTGCTGCAGCCCCTTCAACAGCGGCCGTTCATCTTCCACCTCTGGGCAAACTCTCGCAGTGGTAAGACGGCGGTGCTGAAGGCAGCAGTGTCCATCTACGGCGATCCTAATGTGCTGCTGCGGAGCTATAATAGCACTGCGGTCGGCATCGAGCACACGGCAGGTACAGTGCGGAACATTCCACTGGCACTGGATGAGCTGCAGTCGCTCAGTTTGAAGTATGAAAATCTGTCTCGAATGATGTATATGCTGGGCAATGGTATTGGAAAGATGCGTGGTGACCGCATCGGTGGTACGCAGAAAATGCAGACATGGTGCAATACCATTCTGTCTACTGGTGAACAACCGATCACGGTGCAGAATTCCATGGACGGTGAAAATACGCGCGTCATGGAACTGTATGCATCACCAATCGGTGACACGGACTTTTCCAGAACAGTGCATCAGACAGCAGCGGAGAACTACGGCTTTGCAGGGCAAATGTTTATGGATTACCTGTTCCATGAATATGAGCTGGAAAAGGGCACCAGCAAGCTGCGGCAGGCTTATACAAATTTCCGGGATGAGTTTGTTTCGATGTACGCGATGCTCTATGAAAAATGTACGAGCATTCATCTGGAATTTGTTGCTGTGCTTGTCTTTGCGGACTTTATTGCATCAAAGGCTGTTTTTAATGCTGGTGAGGAGGCATGTGGTGCAGCATGGGAAATGGGTTTTGAACTGCTGGAAGCACTGAAGAAAGAGCAGAAGGCAGATGCGGTAGAGCGTGCATGGGATACTGTAAAGGAATGGATCGCTTCCAATCAGGAGCATTTTGAAGTGAAGCATCTTAATGAAGTAGCACGAGAACCGCGGCTCGGAAGATATGAGCCAGGAGAAAAGAAAACCTATATCCTGCCGAATTGTCTCAGAAAAATGCTGATTGACAATGGCTTTTCCTACGAAAAGAGCATCCGTGGTTTCAAGGACCGTGGATATGTCGAAAACAGACAGGAAAACCAGCGAGTTGGAAAGAGCAGCGTAAAGGTGATCATCGCTAATATTGAGCAGGCCTATGAATACAGAAAAGCTAGTGAATTCTTCTGATAACAAAAGGATACTGCAAAATATTCGGTAACGCAAGTAACAACGGAGCCGAAATCGACGGCAAATATGGGATGTTACCACTTCGACCGCTTTTTTTGAGAGATATACCAACACTATATATAGATAATTAAAAGAGGGGATGATTATAAAAAGCTCTATATGTAATGTATATAGTAGAAGTAACAAACCTGCTAACGAGTGTCAATAGCCTGAACAAAAAAATCATCAAAAATTTATTGCCGGGTGCAGTTGAGCATCCGGCAACTTTAATAAGCCGACAGCACAGCTTGTCAGCTGAAAATCATCGTAATGGTTCATCAGAAATCATCAATAGGCATCATAAGATGGCTGGGACCGTAGAAATTCAGTAACACGAGCGTAATAGACCCGCAGGAACTTCGCACTTCCTGCGACGGTATAAAC
>UMDU01020719.1_pt1 | contig 14201 bp, 9 predicted proteins | sample 1964581 | NCBI WGS metagenome assembly UMDU01 (sample SAMEA4836003, study PRJEB28245) | human gut metagenome | biome: gut microbiome; material: fecal sample | place: Denmark | collected 2008
GTTTATTTATCCAAGCTCTTCATCGTCGGGAACAACAGCACATCACGAATCGCTGCGCTGTCCGTAAGCAACATACACATACGGTCAATACCAAAACCGATTCCTCCGGTTGGCGGCATGCCGATTTCAAGTGCGTTCAAGAAATCTTCGTCTGTTGTATTTGCTTCCTCATCACCAAGTGCAAGAAGTTCTTCCTGTGCTTTGAAACGCTCGCGCTGGTCAATCGGATCATTTAACTCGGAGTACGCATTTGCCATCTCCCAGCCATTCATGAAGAACTCAAAACGCTCTACATAATCCGGATTATCCGGCTTTTTCTTTGTCAATGGAGAAATCTCAATCGGATGATCCATGATAAAGGTTGGCTGAATCAAATGCTCCTCAACAAACTCTTCGAAGAAGAGATTCAAGATATCACCTTTTTTATGATGTTGCTCAAATTCAATGCCTTTTTCTTTAGCAATTGCCTGTGCTTCTTCCAATGTGGAAATCTCGTTGAAATCAACGTCTGCGTATTTCTTAACGGCATCCACCATCGTCAAGCGCTCAAACGGCTTGCCAAGGTCCATCTCAATTCCGTTATAAGTAATCTTTGTTGTGCCCAGAACTTCCTGTGCCACATAGCGGTACAGATTTTCTGTCAAATCCATCATGCCGTGGTAATCGGTGTATGCCTGATACAATTCCATCAAAGTAAATTCCGGGTTATGTCTAGTGTCAAGTCCCTCGTTACGGAATACACGGCCAATCTCATAAACCTTTTCCATTCCGCCGACAATCAGGCGTTTCAAATATAATTCAAGGGAAATACGAAGTTTAAAATCCTCATCTAATGCATTAAAATGGGTCTCAAACGGACGTGCAGCTGCACCACCGGCATTAGCCACAAGCATCGGGGTCTCCACTTCCATAAATCCTTCGCCATCCAAATATTTACGGATCGTACTGATAATACGTGAACGCTTGATAAATGTATCCTTTACCTCAGCATTCATAATCAAATCCACATAACGCTGACGATAACGCATATCGGTATCCGTCAAACCATGGAATTTCTCAGGAAGAATCTGCAAACTCTTTGACAGCAGTGTGACATTCGATGCATGAATCGAAATTTCTCCGGTTTTTGTTTTGAAAACTTCACCGGTAATGCAAAGGAGGTCACCTACATCATACTTTTTGAAGTCTTTGTAAGAATCCTCGCCAATGTTGTCTCTTGCTACATAAGCCTGAATGTCCCCCTGCAAATCTCTTGTATTACAGAAAGAAGCTTTTCCCATAACTCGCTTAAACATCATACGTCCTGCAATTGTCACGGTCTTTCCTTCTAATTCATCATAGTTATTTTTAATCTCCATGGAGTGATGGGTTACATCACATTTTGTGATTTTGAAAGGATCTTTTCCCGCCTCCTGAAGATTCTGCAATTTCTCTCTTCTAACTTTTAACAACTGATTAATATCTTCTGCCACTTTTTAATCCTCACTTCTCTATTTCTTCTAGTTCTTACGGAAATCCAAAATTTCGTACTTAATGATACCAGCAGGTGTCTCTACCTCTACTGTCTCACCTTTCTGTGCGCCAATCAAAGCTTTACCAACCGGTGACTCATTTGAAATTTTACCTTTCAAACTATCTGCCTCAGTGGAACCCACAATTTTATATTCCATTTCTTCATTAAATTCCAAATCTTTGATGGTTACTGTACAGCCAACATTGATTACGCTCGAATCGCCGTCATTGTCATCAACAACCTCTGCATTTTTCAAAATTTTATCAATCTCTTCAATACGAAGCTCGATGTCGCGCTGTTCTTCTTTTGCTGCATCATATTCTGCGTTCTCGGACAAGTCACCCTGCTCACGTGCTTCTTTGATTTTCTGAGCAACCTCACGCCGACGATTTACCTTCAATTCATGAAGTTCGTCCTCTAACGCTTTCAAACCTTCATACGTCAAAATGTTTTTCTTTGTTTCAGCCATGGTCTTACCTCCTACGAATTTAACATCATTTAATTATAGCGTAACACCGCCGGCTTGTCAATTACTGCAAAAACGCTTTTTTCTCTGCATCTGAGTCTGACTGGTCATTATTTTCGCGCACAACAATTTTTTGATATTTTTCCGCAACGTTTGTTACTGTATTTTTCTGCATCGCACTCCAATTTGCATCCGAGACAGAAGATATCGTGTCACCATATCCCGCTTTCACAGCTCCGTCAACGGTAGCTGAATCACGCATCACAACACGAATCGGGTAATACTTACAATCCTCGAATACATTTCCAGTCACCGTTGGATTTACCACACCTCGCAAAAGAAGTGCCACGTATTTTGTTTGATTTCCATTTGCATTTAACACGCCATCTTCTAATGCCTGAAGCCGTAAAAATGAATTTCCTGAAATCACGGTATCTTTCCAATTTAATGCACGAATTGCTGCATTATAGGTACCGTCAAATGTATTATTTAAAATTCTAACATTTTCATGATAAAGCTGTGTCTGGCCGTTCGCAGAATACGTATGACTGCCAATCGCAGTTCCAATATTTTTAAAGGTAGTGTTCTGTATTAAAATATTTTTACAAATTGTCTTATCATGAGCCGACCAATCATAATTAAATCCGTCAGTATTCAAATCGGTGCCATCCACATTGATGCATTCCTTGTAACTTTTTTTATCCAACACCTTGAATCCTTCAAATGTACACTTTTCAATCGTTACATTGCAAGAAGAATTTAATTCCATAAAATGCGAACCATATTCGTTTTGAAATGTAATGCCCTCGATTGTTATATTTCTTGCATGCCCCATAACAAGTGCCATACAGTTTTTCACATTCGCACAATTCATGCGAACCATTCCCGTTCCTATAATTTTCACATCATGTGAACCATTGTAACCGGAAATTGTCTTAACCGTACCATCTTTTGATGGCGGCACAATGGTAAAAATAGATTTGGCATAACAAATATCGGTTGCTGTCGTTCCTTTTTTCGTAAATGTCACCCCATTTTCCATCCGTATCGTCACATTGGATGGAATACAGATATTATTAGTCACCTCATAATTGCCGGCCTTGACAGTAATTGTTCCACCACCGGCATACTCAAGCTGTTCCATATAAGACATAAGTGTATAATACACTTTCCGCTTTGTATAATCAGAGGCATCCGTGTATTTTTCCTGATACGGTTCTGTAGCTGTCGTAATCGTAAAATTTTTTTCCGTTCTATTGCGAAAATAAAGAATTCTCGCCGTTTCATTTGGCACATAATAATGGCTCAAATCATCTACTTTTGTAGCCGCTATTTTATTCGCCGCAGTTACTCCTATCACAGACATAACGGAAGGAAATTTTTTCCCTTTCCCACTATTTTTTGCTCTATCAAATTTCACAGCATAAGAACACCCGCTAATTTGATTTGCAGTAAAGGATGGTTCTTCTACTCCAAACCCAAGCATTCCCGCACTGGCACGTTTCTCTGCCCCATTTCTTTTCACTACATTCTTTTTTATTGTCGGCTTCTTCCACAAGACAGCATATATCGGAGCCTTTTTGGTATTTGTAAATGTGTTTGCTGCAATGGTAATGCTTGTCTGATAATATTCTTTTGTTTGCTTATTTTTTTCTAATACAACCGATTTCGTCGTACCGATGCCAACATCCGCCCCCAGAAATTGATTGTTCTCAATCTTTACTTTTTTGTTCACAGTATTGTCTTTTTTGTACCATTTACCAGAAAAATCCGATGTTGTCTGATTGCTTGTTTCAAGCCTTACAGCCATTCGATTTTTCAAACCGGACACATCTTTTTTTCGTTCAAAGACACATTGCCGGACAGAAATATTTTTAGAACCTTCAATCCAAATATAACTGCCGCCTTTTTTGTTTCGAAATCTCACACCACTCACAGTAATACCGGATGCATGACCAACAAAAACCGCCGTTGCTCCATTCACATTTCCCATATCAAAAATCACTTTCCCATTTCCCTGAATGGATGCATTTTTTGATGCCGCATATTTTCCTGTATTTTGTTTCCCCGATGCCTTTTCCTCTGAAATCATTTGGAACAAAAATTTAGTTGATTTTACTTTCTTTGTTCCTGTTGCTTTTGTTTTTTTGATTTTAACACCATTTGCACAGACAATTTTAACATTGGACGGTACATAAATTGTACCTGGAATTTTATATGTTCCTTTTTTTAATTTCAGCGTTCCGCCTGTTGTCGATAAACGCCTCATATAGGAGTTTATCATATAATACTGTTTTGTTTTTTTATTATAATACGGTTTCTGCCGATAAGATGAACTACATGGTATCGTTTTGGAACTCACCGTAAATGTTCTTTTTTTTGCCTCTGCTCGATTGCTCTGCATCATTATATCTGTCATAACAAATACTACAAATGCTATCATCCATAATTTCCATTTTCTTTTCATTTTCTCTCGTCCTTTCAGTTAATCCTTGATAGCCCCTAATATATCAAAATAATGTGTCACTTTTTCACTTTTTTATTGTTTCCCCTTTTTTTTGAATCATACTTTTTATGTAAAAAGGAGACCATCTGTTGAGATGGTCCCCTTTTTCAAAAATTTTCGATAAACAGAAAATTTCAAATTCTTATTTGTAAAGCTCAACAAGCTTCTGCAAATGCTCGAAACGAGCTTTTGCTGCTTCTTCGGACTCTTTGAAGAGTCTTTCTGCACGCTCTGGGAATGGCTTGATCAGACGAGTATAACGAGCCTCGTTGTTCAAGAAGTCCTGATAAGAACCATCTCCCTCTTTGGATGTCAGAGTGAATGGATTCTTTCCTTCTGCTTTCAACTCAGGGTTGAAGGAGAACAGATTCCAGTATCCAGCCTTAACAGCTTTCTTCATCTCATCCTGGCAGTGGTTCATACCACCCTTAGCGATACCGTGGAGTTCACATGGAGCATAACCGATAATCAGGGATGGTCCGTTATAAGCTTCTGCCTCAGCAATTGCTTTTACAGCCTGAGCAGGATTAGCACCAAGTGCAATCTGTGCTACATATACATAGCCATAACTCATAGCGATTTCAGCAAGGCTCTTCTTGCCAATCTCTTTACCGGCAGCAGCAAACTGACAAACTTCACCGATATTGGAAGCTTTAGATGCCTGACCACCAGTATTGGAGTACATCTCCGTATCGAATACCATTACGTTTACGTTCTCGCCGGATGCAAGTACATGATCCAGACCACCAAATCCGATATCATATGCCCAACCGTCACCACCGAAGATCCATACGGACTTCTTAGCGAGGTAATCTTTCTTAGCAAGAACTTCTTTGGATTTCTCACATCCTGCATTTGCAGCTTTTTCAAGTTCAGCAATCAATGCTTCTGCAGCAGGTGAGTTCTCTCTTGTATTATCTTTTGTCTCAATGAATTTAGCAGCAGCAGCTTTAAATTCAGCCGATGCTTTATCGGAAGCAGCAATCTCTTCTACCAATTCAATTGCCTGGTCACGAAGATATTTCTGTCCAATGTGCATTCCAAGACCATGCTCTGCGTTATCCTCGAACAGGGAGTTAGACCAAGCCGGTCCCTTCTTGGAATCTTTGTTTACTGTATATGGTGATGTTGCTGCCGGGTTACCCCAGATAGAAGAACATCCTGTTGCATTTGAAATGTACATATGCTCACCAAAGAGCTGTGTAACAAGTCTTGCATAAGATGTCTCAGCACATCCTGCACAACTTCCGGAGAACTCGAGAAGTGGCTGGTTGAACTGGCTTCCCTTTGGAGTTGTATCAGCAAATCCGCTGTCTTTCTTACCAACGTTAGCTACCAAGTAATCAAATACCGGCTGCTCGTCTGCCTGAGACTCCTGAGGTACCATCTTGATGGCTTCATCAGCAGCTTTCGGACATACGGTAATACACTCGCCACATCCCATACAATCCAGAGGAGATACGCTCATTGCAAATTTATATTCGCCGGCTTTTGGCTTTGTATCAGCAAGTTTGATGTTTGAAGGTGCTGCTTTCACCTCATCCTCAGAAAGGAGGAATGGACGAATTGTAGCGTGAGAACATACAAATGCACAGTTGTTACACTGGATACATGTATCCGGATTCCATACAGGAACCATAACGGCTGTACCACGTTTCTCATATGCGGAAGCACCAGTCTCAAACTGACCATCCGGGTTACCTGCGAATGCAGATACTGGAAGGCTGTCACCATCCATCTTAGAAATTGGCTCAAGAAGGTCATTTACCATCTTAACAACTTCCGGACGTCCGGTCTTCTCTTTTGCAGGAGCATCTGCTTCCGGATTCTTCCAAGATTCAGGTACTTCTACTTTATGAATTGCGTCAACACCACAATCGATTGCTTTGTAGTTCATTTCTACGACAGCATCACCTTTTTTGGAGTAAGATTTCTTAGCTGCTTCTTTCATGAACTTAATCGCATCATCAATTGGCATTACATCAGCAAGTTTGAAGAATGCAGACTGCAAAATTGTGTTAGTACGTTTACCCATACCAATTTCAATTGCTTTATCAATCGCGTTGATTGTGTAAAGCTGAATGTTGTTGTCTGCAATATATTTCTTAGCTTCAGCGTTCAAGTGATGTCCGAGTTCTTCATCAGACCACTGGCAGTTAATCATGAATACACCGCCCGGTTTTACATCCTGAGCCATCTTCATACCCTGTGTTACATAAGCCGGGTTATGACATGCTACGAAGTCAGCCTGATTGATGTAGTAAGGACTCTTAATCGGATTATCACCAAAACGAAGATGGGAAATTGTTACACCACCTGTTTTCTTTGAGTCATACTGGAAGTATGCCTGGATAAATTTATCTGTGTGGTCACCGATAATCTTTGTTGAGTTTTTGTTAGCACCTACAGTACCATCTCCACCAAGTCCCCAGAACTTGCACTCTTTTGTTCCCGGTGCAGAAGTAATTGGAGCCGGTTTCACTTCCGGAAGACTCAAGTTTGTTACGTCATCCACAATACCGATTGTGAAACGAGGTTTTGGATCGTCTTTCTCCAGTTCTTTGTATACAGCGAATACAGATGATGGTGGTGTATCTTTGGAACCAAGACCATAACGTCCGCCGGTAAGAATGATATCATTCAAACCTGCCTCACGAAGAGTAGCTGCAACATCCAGATACAACGGATCACCAAGAGCACCAGGCTCTTTTGTACGGTCAAGTACAGCAATCTTCTTAGCAGTCTTAGGAATTACCTTAAGAATTGCTTCCGGAGACCATGGACGATACAAACGAACTTTTACAAGACCAACTTTCTCGCCCTTTGCTGTCAAGTAATCAATTACTTCTTCTGCTACGTCACAGATGGATCCCATAGCGATGATTACGCGGTCAGCATCCGGTGCACCATAGTAGTTAAACAAACCGTAATCGGTTCCGAGTTTTTCATTTACTTTGTTCATGTACTTCTCTACAACAGCAGGAAGTGCATCATAAGCCTTATTACATGCTTCACGATGCTGGAAGAATACGTCTCCATTCTCGTGAGAACCACGTGCAGTTGGGTGCTCCGGATTCAATGCATGTTTACGGAATGCTTCAACAGCATCCATTGGGCACATTTCTTTCAAATCTTCGTAATCCCATTTCTCAATCTTCTGAATCTCATGGGAAGTACGGAAACCATCAAAGAAGTTAATGAATGGAACTTTTCCTTCCAAAGCTGCCAAATGAGCAACCGGACTCAAGTCCATAACTTCCTGTGGGTTTGTCTCAGCAAGCATAGCGAAACCAGTCTGACGACAAGCATATACATCACTATGATCACCAAAAATATTCAAAGCATGTGTAGACACCGTACGTGCGGATACGTGGAATACGCTTGGCAACATCTCACCAGCGATTTTATACATATTCGGGATCATAAGAAGAAGACCCTGAGAAGCCGTAAATGTCGTTGTCAAAGCTCCTGTTGCAAGAGAACCGTGTACAGTACCAGCGGCGCCGGCCTCAGATTCCATCTCAACAACTTTTACTTTGCTGCCAAAAATGTTCTTCTGTCCTGCTGCTGACCACTGATCAACGGAATCAGCCATCGGGCTCGAAGGTGTAATAGGATAGATACCAGCTACTTCTGTATAGGCATATGCCACGTGTGCTGCAGCGGTATTTCCATCCATGGATTGTTTTGCTCTAGCCATTTTTGTAATGTCCTCCTTAAATTTATTCATTCGTGTTTTTATTCTATCACTAAAAAAAAGAAAAGTAAAGGACGAAAAATGTCGAGTTTGTGTCAAGTGTTCGTTGGCACTTTTTTGTTTTCCGTAATTCCGTAGAAAAATTTTGTGTCTCGTGGGCGCTCTCGCTCATTGAGTGCGTAACGGTATGGGCACTGAAACTACCAGCGCCACATACCGACGTACTCAAACCCACAAGTCACAAAGTTTTTCTACGGAATTACTGGAATCCAAAGGAATTGGCAATGAACATTTGGCATAATCTTTTCCTTTACCAAAAACTAATAAGTAAGTTCTCTGAAAATTATGGGATTGTTTGTACAACTTTTGTGTCTTCATAATTTATCGAGAAAAAACTTTGCGGCTCGTGGGTACAAATGCGTGGGTATCAAGCATGCGTATTTGGCATGCCGATACCCCTACGCATTTGTCTAGTGGAAACGCCCACGAGCCGCAAAGTTTTTTCTCGACAAATTACAGAAGCACAAAATGTCAAACATCTCTTGACATATTCATCCATCCGCTGTATTATTGTATTACGCACTTAATACAGTGGTACAATTATTAAGTTAATATATGGAAAGGAGGTTTTCTATGTCCTGGAATTTATCAAAGGAACGTCCCATATATATACAATTGGTAGAACAGATTAAGTTACAGATTCTGTCCGGTCACTACCGCCCCGGTGAGCGTTTTCCCTCGGTAAGAGAACTTGCCACTGAGGCTGCGGTAAATCCAAATACGATGCAGAAAGCACTCGCAGCTCTTGAACAGGAGGGGCTTTTGATTGGCAGCCGGACAAATGGGCGAACCGTAACAAGTGATGAATCACTGATTGGGTCCATGCGTGATGAATTAGCGGACGGCATTGTAGAAAACTGTTATCAGGCTCTTGCAAAATTAGGATTTTCAAAAGAAGAATGCATTGTCTGCCTGCGCAAGCAAAGGAAGGAGGATTTATGATTTTATTAGAATCAAAACACATCTGCAAAAATTTCGGTCCTAAACCGGCATTACGAGATGTAAATGTAACGATTGAATGCGGAAAAATAGTTGGTCTTTTAGGTCCAAACGGAAGCGGAAAAACCACTTTTTTGAAATTGATAAACGGTTTGCTCACACCAAGTTCCGGCGAACTTTTTATTGGAGGGGAACGTCCCGGCGTTATTACTAAGCAGCACATTTCCTATCTGCCGGACCAGACAATTTTTCCTAAATGGATGAAAATATCAGACTTATTTTCCTATTATGATGATTTTTTTGCAGATTTTGACAAAAACAAAGCTGAGGAAATGTTAAAACGCCTAGACATCGTCGAAAATATGCGTTTAAAACACATGTCGAAAGGAACACAGGAAAAAGTCCAGTTGATTCTGACTATGAGCCGGAATGCAAATCTGTACTGTCTGGATGAACCTATCGGGGGTGTCGATCCGGCAACCAGAGATTACATATTACAGACGATTATTTCGAACTACAGTGAAAATGCCTCTGTGCTTCTTTCCACACATCTGATTTCTGATGTTGAGAGCATTTTAGATGATGTCATTTTCCTGCAGGACGGCCAGATTCGCCTGCAGTCATCCGTAGATGATATCCGCGAACAGCAGGGCAAGTCGGTCGATACATTATTCCGGGAGGTGTTCCGATGCTAAAAAAATTAATTAAACACGAATTTAAAGATACGATGCGTTTATTTATTCCAATGTTTGGATTCATCGTTGTTTTAACACCTATTTTCAGCTTGATGATGTCTTTGGGCTCACAACCGTATGATGAAAATACAGCCGATGCTCTTTCTCTTGTATTTGGAAGCGGCATCATAGGTTACTGTCTGCTGCTGTTTGGCCTGCTCATTGTAACTCAGGTATTAATTGCCATACGCTTTTATAAGACCATGACTTCCCAGGAAGCATATTTAACATTTACCCTTCCCGCCAAAACAGGCCAGCTTTTACTTGCCAAATGGCTGGTTTCCTTTGTGTGGTATATCCTCGCCTGTGGAATTGCATTGATTTCTATGCTTATCGTTGTGTTAATTGCTACACCAATTACGCTGTCAGAAATCATTCATGGCATTGGATTCGTTTTGCAGACAATTAACTTGAGCGATTTTAGTGCACTGGTTTTACTGGGGATTTTTATGTTAATCAGCCTCTCGTTCTCAATTTTAATGATGTATCTTTCCATCATGATTGGACAATTAGTACAAACGCACCGCATTGCATTAAGCATTGGTGCTTATCTTGGACTTTCTCAGGGATTACAGATTGTGATTTCGTTGTTGTCAATCCCATTTATCCTGATATTCCCTGATGTGATTGACTCCATCCATGTTGTCCTTTTGCTGTTCTGCCTCCTGTATGGAGCTTTGGGAGTCATCTTCTATTTACTGACTTACCTAATTACAGCAAAAAAATTAAATATTAAATAATACCGGTATATTTGCATAAAATGGCATAAATATTGAATATATTGGTGCATTGTTCTCTGAGCCGTTGACATTCTTTTTTGGTATTGTACAATGAAGAAAAAAAATGGAGGTATCGCACTTATGAAGCGAAAAATTTACACCCCTCTGTTGTTGACGGCTCTTTTTATGAGCACTCTGTCACAAACAGTTCCGGGTACTACCGCTAATGCAGCAAAAAAGCCAGCACTTAGCAAAACAAAAGTTTCGGTTTATACCGGAAAGAAAGCAAAGGTTTCAATCAAAAAAATTGCAAAGAAAACAAAAGTTACATGGAAATTAGGGAACAAAAAAGTTGCAAAAATTGTAAAGCAAAAGAAAACCGGAAAACCATATGCTGTTATTCAAGGAGTAAAAAAGGGAAAGACAACACTTCTTGCACGTTACAAACAGGGAAAAAAAATCCGTAAACTTACCTGCCGCATCACAGTTCTTGCTGCAAAAAAAGCTACACCACAAAAAAATGCGGCTGTCCCATCCAGTACGGCTTCGCCTTCGCAGGCGCCTAATAGTTCTCCCGCTATAACACCGACTCCAGAGCCAACCGCCACTCCTACTCCGACATGGGTTACCACCTGGGGTACAGCAGAAGAAAAATGCGATGTTACATCCAATGCAATGCCTCAAATTACTTTAGAAGATTCCACGGTAAGGCAGATTATTAAAGTAACTACAACCGGAAGTAAAATCCGTTTTCGCTTAAGCAACCAATATGGCGGAAGGGATGTCACGATTAAATCAATGCACATAGCGAAGCAGGTGAAGGCATCGAATCCTGAAATCAACACCGATACAGATGCCACCGTAACATTCGAAGGAAAAGAAAATTTTATTATTCCAAAAGGAAAAGTTATTCAAACTGACGCTATTGATTTCCCGGTACAAGCACTGGAAAATGTAGCCATTTCCACTTTTTTTGGTGAAACGCCGACCACAAACATTACCGGACACCGCGGTGCCCGTGCTACAACCTACCAGGTCTCCGGTAATCAAGTTTCAGCCAATACTTTTAGTAATTATAAGAAAACAACCAGCTGGTTCTTTTTAGCAGACGCATCTCTTCTCTCTGCAAATGGAAGTAAAGCGGTTGTCTGTTTTGGTGATTCCATTACCGATGGCTATGGCACCGATGCCACCTACTTGGGCAAAAAACCAGATTCCTACACTCGCTGGGGAGATTACTTTGCCAAACGGTTAAAAGCAAATAAAGGAACCGAAAATGTATCTGTTATAAACGAGGGAATTGGTTCGAATTCCATCCTCGGCTCATACCCAACGGATGCAGGAAAAGACCGATTCAACCGTGATTTATTAGAACACGACGGTGTTGCTTACTGTATAATTTTATTTGGCGTCAATGATTTGGATAAGCTTCAAAATACGGACAAATACAATTTGCTTTTGCCGGAATATCAAAAGATGATTGAAACTTGTCACAAAAACAACATCAAAGTTTATGGTGCACCAATCCTTCCTTTTGGCACAAGCAGTTTTTATAGTGAAAATTCAGAAAAAGTAAGACAACTGATTAATCAGTGGATGCGTTCATCCGAGTCTGGCGTAGATGGCATCATTAATTTTGAAAATGCTGTTGCCGATCCGGCAAATCCGCAAAATTTATTAGCCAAATATACAAACAAAGACGATGGCATCCATCCTTATAACGGCTATCAGGTGATGGCAAATGCCATTGACTTAAATCTTTTCCAATAAATACAATTGATAAGTAATATAGAAAAAGGCGTTCGAGATCAACTATGATTCCAACGCCTTTTTTATTCTATTCTTCTGTCGCACCAAATTCACTTAACTGTAACCCTTCATTTCGGTCAAGCGCCGTCTGAACACTCCACGGATGGGTAAACAAAAGAAGTGGTCTGTCATGCAGATCTTTTACCTTCTTTGTATCGGACGTAACCGAAAGTGCCGCTACATCGATATCCTTATTTTCAATCCAGCGTACATGCTCATACGGAAGCTGCTCCATACGGATTTCTACATTATACTCATTTTCCAAACGGTACTGAAGCACCTCAAACTGCAGGACGCCTACAACACCCACAATAATCTCTTCCATGCCGGTATTAAATTCCTGAAAAATCTGAATCGCACCTTCCTGTGCAATCTGTGAAATTCCTTTCATAAACTGTTTACGCTTCATCGTATCCACCTGACGGACTCTTGCAAAATGCTCCGGTGCAAATGTTGGGATTCCTTCAAAGCGAACCGGCGTTTTTCCTTTATACAATGTATCTCCAATCGAGAAAATACCCGGGTCAAAAACGCCGATAATATCACCGGCATATGCCTCCTCGACATGTTTTCTCTCTTGTGCCATCATCTGCTGTGGCTGTGCAAGACGAATCTTTTTGCCACCCTGCACATGCATAACTTCCATGCCTGCCTCAAACTTACCGGAGCAGATACGCATAAAAGCAATTCGGTCACGATGGGCCTTATTCATATTTGCCTGAATCTTAAATACAAATGCCGAAAATTCATCCGAGAATGGGTCTACCACCTCGCCACCGGATGTACGAGGCAGCGGAGATGTTGTCATATCTAGGAAATGCTGCAAAAAGGTTTCTACACCAAAGTTTGTCAGTGCCGAGCCAAAAAATACCGGTGAAAGCTGTCCGGCACGAACCTTTTCCAAATCAAAGGCATCGCTTGCTCCATCCAGGAATTCGATTTCGTCAACTAAAATATCGTGATATTCTTTCGTAATCAAATCATCCAAACCGGCATCCCCAAGGCTTGCCTCTACCATCTCTACTTTATGTCCATTGTCCCCCGCAATAAATCGGGAAATGGTCTTTGTGTTACGGTCATACACACCTTTAAAGTTCTTTCCGGAACCAATCGGCCAGTTCACCGGACAAGTGCGGATACCAAGCACATTCTCAATCTGGTCAATCAATTCAAACGGATCCATCGCCTCACGGTCCATCTTGTTAATAAACGTAAAAATTGGAATCCCGCGCATGACACAAACCTTAAATAACTTAATCGTCTGTGCCTCAACACCTTTAGAGCCGTCAATTACCATCACGGCTGAATCTGCTGCCATCAACGTACGGTAAGTATCTTCCGAGAAATCCTGATGTCCCGGTGTATCCAGAATATTGATGCAAAAACCATCATAATTAAACTGCAGAACCGAACTTGTTACCGAAATACCTCTTTCCTTTTCGATTTCCATCCAGTCAGAAACCGCATGTTTCGCCGCTTTTCTTCCTTTTACCGAACCAGCTAGATTAATTGCTCCTCCATATAAAAGAAATTTCTCCGTCAATGTCGTCTTTCCGGCATCCGGGTGGGAAATAATCGCAAAAGTACGTCTTTTCTCGATTTCCTGTCTCTGTGAATCACTCATAAAATCCTCCATTCTGTCATGGATATGCTATCCATCCGCTGATTTTCAATCGATATACAACAAATGAGCTCTGACACATATGTATCAGAGCTCTTCAAGCTGGGCTACAAGGATTCGAACCTTGAAATGCTGGA
>UMDU01003230.1_pt1 | contig 13624 bp, 9 predicted proteins | sample 1964581 | NCBI WGS metagenome assembly UMDU01 (sample SAMEA4836003, study PRJEB28245) | human gut metagenome | biome: gut microbiome; material: fecal sample | place: Denmark | collected 2008
AATGATAAATCGTTTCACGTACAATGTTATATGTCAGATAAACAGCCGGACACATGGTAGCAATTGCAATACCGATGATATATTTCCGGACCAACTTTTCTCTTACCTTATCAACAAACTGCTTACGCTGGAAATGCATTACCCGCACTCCTATATAAGTAGCCAGACTGATAAAAACAGAATTAATAAAATAAAGGTAAAAAGCTCCCAAGAAATAAAGCAGGTTTCCTGTTGCCAGTCCAAATCCGGCAGTACAAAGCGGAGGCATCAACGCCGTAGCAATAGCAACTCCCGGAATCACGTTTCCTTTTTCTTTTGTAGCCAATGCTACAATACCAGCCAGACCACCTACCAGAGCAATAAACACATCATAGATAGTAGGTGATGTACGGGCAAGCAGCTCCGACTGAACTTCATCAAGCGGAGTAAATGAAAAATAAATCGTTGCGGTAGTTACACTAAACAAAGTTGCCACCAGATAACTTTTCAATGAACGTTTCATCAGCTCAAAGTCATTCAACCCGACAGCAAGCCCTACTCCCATAATCGGTCCCATCAGCGGAGATATCAACATTGCACCGATAATTACCGCCGTAGAATTCACATTCAACCCAAGTGAAGCAATAAAAGTAGCAAAAATAAGTACCCACAAGTTTGTACCTTTAAACTCCACCCCATTCCGGATGGAATCAACAGTCACCTGTTCATCTTCCTTACTACGGTTCAAGTCCAGATATTCATTAAAAAACTTCCTGATAATAAATTTTTTATCTCTTTCCATAACCTAAAACTGTGTTTTATTTAACAAAACGGTTCACAAAAGGGATTGTTTTCAAAGGTAAATCTTTTTTTAATATATAGGCGATAAATATCAACAATAATAAGGTACGGAACACTAATCTTAATCCGACATTAGATATTATAACCTCCTGCGAAAGAACAAATAAAACAGCAGCCAGTATCAGATAAACAGCCATATCCTTTAAAGGATAGCTGACCGGATATTTTTTCTGTCCGATGATATAAGACAACAAGGTTATTACTCCATAACCGGCCACTGATGCCCATGCAGAAGCGACATATCCATAAGTCGGAACCAACCATATATTCAATACCAGAATTACCGCACATCCGATGATTGAAAAATATGCTCCCCATTGTGTTTCATCCGTCAGTTTATACCAGAAAGACAAGTTAAAATAAATACCCTTAAATATTTCTGCCCCCATTACGATAGCTACTACACTCAGTCCTTCCCAATAATCACGCGCTACCATATAACGAAGTATATCCATATAAAACATCACAGCAAGAAAAGCCAGTAAGGAGAAGATAAAGAAATACTTCATTGCTGCCGAATACATCTTACGGTTATCTCCTTCCTTGTTTTTACCAAAGACAAAGGGTTCGTAAGCATAACGGAAAGCCTGGGTAAACATAGCCATTATCATAGCCACTTTACTGGTAGCACTATATATTCCAAGCTGCACCAACCCTTCCTGACGGTCATCGAACAAGAATGGATAAATCATCTTGTCGATGGTCTGGTTCAATATACCCACCAATCCGAAAATCAGAATCGGGAAAGAATACGAAATCATCTGCTTCATCAGGGGACGGTCTATACGATAAGAGAAGCCTCTCAGCTCGGGAATGAAGAAAAACATCTGTACCAGCGACATGATCAGATTCGACACAAAGATATATCCTACCAGATATTCCGGACGGTAAAACCATGAAACCAGCTGATGGGCATGAACATCCAGCCACGGACACAACAAGAGGAAGAAAAGATTCAGGAGAATATTACCAACAATATTGAACAGCTTGATAGATGCAAACTTTATCGGACGTTTTTTGTATCGCAGATAAGCAAACGGAATACACTGAAATGAATCCAGTGCAACCACAAGTACCATCATTGCAATATAATCGGGATGATCGGGATACTCCAGCAATGCGGAAATGGGATGCAGGAACAGCATACACAGTATAACAAAAATCAGCGAAAGCCCACCTACAAAAATCAATGTATTGGCATATACCTTTTCCGGATGTTCACCCGACTTATTGGCAAAACGGAAGAATCCTGTTTCCATACCAAATGTCAGAAAGACCAAGATAAGTGCCGTATATGCATACACATTCGACACCACACCGTAACCACCTGTCGATGCAGGTATTACTGCTGTATAAAGCGGCACAAGCAGATAGTTAAGAAAACGTCCTACAATGCTGCTCAATCCATAAATAGCCGTATCTTTTGCTAACGATTTCAGTCCAGCCATAGTCTATAAAAAATAAAAGTGTGTGCCGCTGTTATGGCACACACCATAATTAATCATCAAAAAGTGTTTTTACATTATTATATATACTCCGTCCCAGATGCTTATAAGCCAGCTCCGTAACTTCTCGTCCGCGTGGAGTCCGCTTCAGAAAACCTTCCTTTATCAAGAATGGCTCGTACACTTCTTCCAACGTCCCGGGGTCCTCCCCAAGTGCCGTAGCAATCGTTGTCAGTCCTACCGGCCCTCCCTTGAACTTATCAATAATGGTACAAAGTATCTTATTGTCTATCTCATCCAGTCCGTAACGGTCAATATTCAGCGCTTCCAGTGCATATCGAGCTATTTCCACATCAATCCGTCCGGAGCCTTTCACCTGAGCAAAATCACGTACACGACGTAACAAGGCATTAGCAATACGGGGAGTACCACGACTGCGCGAAGCAATCTCGCCTGCGGCATCTACATCACATGGAATACCCAAGATACTGGCCGAGCGCAAAATAATACGCGACAATACTGCATCATCGTAATATTCCAAATGGAGATTAATTCCGAAACGTGCACGGAGCGGAGCGGTAAGCAATCCACTGCGGGTAGTAGCTCCCACCAGCGTAAACGGATTCAAGTCCAGCTGAATGCTACGTGCCGACGGACCTTTGTCTATCATGATATCAATCCGGTAATCTTCCATTGCCGAATATAAATACTCCTCCACCACCGGGCTCAAACGATGTATTTCATCAATGAACAATACATCATTCGGTTCAAGACTTGTCAGGACACCGGCAAGATCACCCGGCTTATCAAGTACAGGACCGGAAGTTACTTTAAATCCAACCCCCAGTTCATTGGCAATAATATTGCTCAATGTTGTTTTTCCCAATCCGGGAGGACCATGAAGCAACACATGGTCAAGCGCTTCAGCACGAAGCCTGGCTGCCTTGACAAAGATACGCAGATTGTCGACTACCTTATCCTGACCGCTGAAGTCACCAAACTGTAGTGGTCGGAGGGCATTCTCGAAATCCCGTTCTTTTCCTGTAGGTTTATAATCACGTATGTCGAATTGTTCTTCCATAATGATGCAAAAGTACAAATAAATCGTGTGAAGAACGATATAAAAAACTTTATCTTTGCAAGAACTACAACTAACTTTTTTACTTTAAAGCCTATGAACGAATTTAGCACCAATCATCTGGTATTTTTCTCTCCGACTCATACTTCTGCTAAAATAGCACGTGCTATTGGCGAAGGAATTGGTATGGGAAGAAGAATTGAAACCGACCTGACACTCGATGAAAGTAACTCACCTATCGAAATAAACGATTCCCTTACAGTTATTGCTGCACCTGTATATGGCGGACGTGTTGCTCCGGTTGCCTTACAACGCATCAAGCGCCTGAAAGGTAACAACTCCCCGGCAATCGTCGTAGTGGTATATGGTAACCGCGACTATGAAGATGCCCTGTTGGAGCTGCGTGACACAGTAACATCATTGGGATTCACTCCTCTCTCGGCAGGAGCATTTATCGGAGAACACAGTTACAGCACAGCCGAAATGCCTGTTGCAGCCGGACGCCCCGATGCGACTGATTTACAAACAGCCCGCACATTCGGAGCCGACAGTTTGAAAAAACTGGAAAAAGCAATGCAGAATTCAGAAGCATTAAGCACACTGACCCCTTCTCTGCAAGCAGGATGCCGGTTAAAAGCTATGGGTGATAAATTGTCTATGCTGATTGGATCTTTTTTTATAAAAGGTACTTCTCCTTATAAACTGATACAGGCTTCCAAGCCATCAGCTCCAGTCTGCAATGAAGATTGCTTTGTTTGTGGAGAATGTATAGAGGTATGTCCTACCCATGCCATACGTATCAGCGACGACGGCAGCCATATCGAAACAGATGTAAACCGCTGTATACGCTGTTGTGCCTGTGTAAAAGAATGTCCTAACGGAGCCCGTATCTATAACACTCCGTTTACAGCTATTTTACACGAGAAATTCAGCACACCACGTCAGCCTGAACTTTTTCTATAAAAAAGAAGCGGATACCATTTTTAAGAGAGATTAAAAACAATGGTATCCGCTATAAATTTCTCTTACCGAACCTCACGGTCAAGCAGGCATTACATCTCATTTATGGAAATGCGGCCCAAAGAGAATAAGAAAGGGAAAATTTATATTTCTTCAAAATTCATTTTACATATCAATCATTCCATTACATGGTGCGGCAATTCACCCGAACCAGTACGAGTCGAATTCGATATTTCACGATTCTTAGGACCGGGAACAAATGCTCCTTTTTCCAGTATATATCGTACTCTTTCCCGCTGATTCGCAGTGAAAGTGTTCGAATAAGACACAGCATAATCCATAATATTTGTCGACTTATATTCTGTTCCCCGCACACAGTCTTCACGCATGATCAGCACATCCAGATGTTCAAGAAGACCTGCAGCCCCAATTGAGTTTACCAGGTTATTATAAGCCGTCTTATTATAAGTAGGAGTATCTTCACACAAATCACTGTCTATGCACTCTGTTCCTGTTTCATTTTCAGAAAATACATGACGCAATCCCAGATAGTGCCCCAGTTCATGAGCAATAGTAACAGCTACATAATTTGCATTTCCATCCGGAGTTTCAGGAGTCAGCGGACAGTTATCTTCATAAATATACCGGTTATTTATAGAAACACACCGTGGAGATACCAGCTGATCTTGAGTAGGTACTCCACCCGTCCACTGTTCACATCCTTCCAAATAATCAGGAGCCACAGTATAAGGAAATTCAGAGATACCCAAAATCCCTGCATCGCTGAAATTATACAGCATGATATTAATATACCGGTCCGGATCCCATATTAAATCTAAATAACGTTTTTCTTTATAGCTGTTCATAAAAGCCTGGCAGTCAATAGTAGATGTAGTCCACATGACACGGTTTACACCCGGTTCTTCCAAGGTATTGCCTTCCGGATCTTCCGTAGCCATAACAAACTCCAAACCTAAGTCTTCTCCACAGTTGCGGTAAAGTTCATTGACTTTATCTAATAACTTCTGTAAATGCCCTTCTTCCACATATTGGTTTTTATCCGACTTATTTACATAAAGTACCTGAAATACAACAGGCAATTTATAATGATGATTCTCACTAAAGACTTCCGCCAACTGTGAAACATGTATTTCTTCTTTCAGTACACCATCTGTAGAAACTATCTCCAAAACGGCAGAACGACTCTCTCCTGTCAGGTTTTCGCCAACTTGTACTTCAACGGCAGCATTGCCTGTCCACGTATTCTCAGAAGGAACTACGCACCACGACTTTTCCGACACAACCTTCCATTCTACATTACTCTCCACCTTCAGAGTCAATGTAGCAGCAGCGGAAGAAATATTCTCACAGGAGGTTGTTTCTACCACCCGAAGATAAGGTTCTGCAACCTCCGGCTGCTCATCGTCACTACATCCTGCCAAGAAAGGAAGCAGTACGACAAGCATCCAGAGTAAATAATATTTCTTATTCATACTCAAATGCAGTTTGACCATCCAACGGACAAGTTACGACATTATCTACCACGAAGCGACCAGAAGCATTTGGCACAGCGGTAAATACAACCAGACGGCAGTTAGACAAATCATGAACATTACTTACATCCATACGATATACATTCTGGCCTGCGCCATCAGCATCCAACTGGATACGGTCACCGTAAGCGACTGTTGAACTGGAAGCCCGCAATACATTGTTATGAACTTCATTAACACTACCACCATTCTGTTCTGCTACGATGCCATCTTCCAGTAACCATACAGCAACACGACAGTTTTCTACATTAGTCGATTTTACTTTTACATTTACCACTACAGAATTTCTAGCATTTTCAGCTGCTACTGAAATACCGGTTTTACATCCATTGCTTGCAGATTCATCAATCAAAGATGCTATTTGTTCCGCCTGCTTATTTGCATCACTCAAAGCACCAGAAATCTTATTAGCGGAATTCAAATCCACACTGAATTGAGGATAAAGGGTACCAATAGATAAATAATTATTTACGGAATTACTAAGGTCTCCTGCCATTGTATCACCATTGTGCGAAGCCACAAAAACAGCACAGTTATCAGGATTAGCTTTCAGATAAGCATCAATGCCTCTTTTCATATACGGACAATTCTGACACCATGTACCCGTATGCTGAATAGCAAGCACATGCTTCGCAAAACCAGTATTTTGCTCAGGCTTGCTGTCGGCAGGCAAAGAAGGAATATTCTTAAATGCTCTTACTGTAATATTCTCTGTTTTCACACCTTCATAATATGCATAAAACACATAGTCACCTTCAGTAGTAGTGCTGAAAGAAGTTTCTTTAAATGAAGAAGTATTGCCCGAAGGATCTTCCATATAAACCTTAGACTGTGAAGTGATGTCTGTTTCTCCTTTCATCACAGCTACGGTAACCGCATCTGTACCATTTGCTTCAATAACAGTCTTAGATATAGACAATGTCAAATCACCACTTACTGTTCCGGAGTCTTCTCCTCCATCATTTCCCGAACATGCAGTAACAGCCATTAAAAAACAAACCGCCAAGGTTTTAAAAATATATGCAGGTTTCATAGATATCTTTGTTTAATCGTTTTTTTAATAATAGGTTTTCAATTTCAGGATACAATCAGAAAGAAGAAGTCACTACCAGGTTGGCTCCGGTATATGCCGGTGTATAACGGCATACTCCTCCCGAGCATACATAACCAGCACGGTTTCTTCCATAGCTTAACTGTACACGGGTATTCTTACGTGTATAACTTACAGAAGCTGTATAGTAATGTACCTTTGTCGTACCATGATTATACATATCGCTTACACTGACACTCCAGCGTGGAGCCATGCTGAATTCCAGAAGAGCTGCCATCCAGTCTTTTTCATAATCAGTAGAGTAAAGATATTGCAGTTCTGCACGCAAAGCCATTTTGCTGTTGAACTTGTATGTATTGTCAACAACAAAAATATTCGAAGCATAAGTTTTGTCATCCATTCCATGTGTAGGGCTCCACTCCTGAACAGATACCAATACAGCAGTTTTCCACTGCTTATTCCAACGGTGTTCTACATCTGCATTGATGTCACGCCATAACAAACGAGATTTTCCTGTAATATTTTTATCCGAATAAGCTGTCGAGAAGTTTGCATGGAAATTCCAATAACGAGAACGGTTTGAAGCTGGGCGCAAAGAGTAATAAACATCAAACTGTCCGGCAGTTTCACCCTCTGCATTTACCTGATACGGCTCAAGATTGGCAAGCATATACGTGTACTGACGTGTCAGCGCAGGCAAATAGTTTAATGTATTTCCCGCTCCCTGTCCCTGTAAGGTAAGCATGGTATTCATATGCTCCAGGCGACGGAAAGTACCCAAGGCAGAAAAATTACCAGTAGCATATCCTACTTCTGCAAGAATGGCATTACCATCCACTTCGGTTGCAGATGAAATCTCCGGTAAGTCTTTCGTTTTTGTTACATATTCAGCGCGGACATCCAGACCATTCCAGTTAAAATTACCACCAACAGCATACATATCCAGATTGTTTGTTGTCAATCTGTCTACATAATCTGCATTATCTTTCAAGTTCTCATAACGATTTACATAGCTACCTTCCAATTGCAAAGATGCACTTTTCCAACCGGCAATATCAGATAAAGATAAAGTAAGGTCTGCTCCACGCACTGCCGATTCAGCATAATCCAAATATAAACGTGGTCTTCCATACATACCTTTCAGTGACAGGTAGTTCTTATAACTGTAGTGTCCCCATACACCTTCTATCGAATTATTAAATCCCAAGGTACGGTCTTCATAACTGCGGAAAACAAGTCCACTTCCATACTGGTCAAAGATATCTCCTACACGAAATCCAAAATCTCCATCTTCCCAAGCAACATATTTTGAACCAAGAATCGTACGGCGTCCATTTCCATAAGTACCGTAGTCATATCCTTGTAATGCCGGCAAAAAACCCTCCAACTGAATGCCTGCAGAAAATTTGCCACGTGTATAGTCCAGTTTCAAATAATTGTTCGAACCGAAATGATCGTCAGGATTAGCTGCAGCCGCTCCCAGCTCACTATCATCTACATAATAAATACTGTTCGACTCCAGACTTCCAGTAAGTGTTCCTTTATCACGAGTCTGAGCATGAAGAACGGTTGTTGCTCCAACAGCCGCCATGCATAATATCATCATTTTCTGTTTCATCGTGCCGGATTATTTTTGTTGTAATTCTTTCAGTTTCTCAAACAACTCCAATTCGCTGCCTGGAGTGTAACCGGTATGTGAATATACGATATTCCCCTGACCGTCTACAATAAATGTATGCGGAGTGAAGGTTACATTCATTGCACGCTTCAAATCCTGGTTTTTATCGAATACGCAAATAAAGTCCCATCCCGAACCCGAAGCCATAGAGCGCGCACGAGTAGAAAAACGGCTATCATCTATCGATACAGCAACAACTTCAAAATCTACTTCTTCCTGCCATTCTTCCAACTGATCGTTTATAGCATTCAGCTCCATCAGACAAGGTTTACAGGTTATTCCCCAGAATGACATAATAAACGGCTTACCATTCACTAATGAAGATATTTCAACAAGCTTTCCATCTGCATCTTCTACTTTCACATTCGAAAGTTTTCCTTGTGCTGCCACTTGCAGGCAACCGCATACCAGGCAAAACACTAATAACAGTTTTCGTAACATAGTAAATTTCCCCTTTTATTTTTTAGAATTAATACCTAAAAATATTCCGTTCGGAAAGGCTCAGTCAGGCAACAGTCTGTTCTTATGAAAAGAGCCGTTCCAAACGGAATCATCATTTATCTTAAAACGAACATTCGCAATTATCTGCTATACAATCTTATTTCTGTATTTTCTTAATGAAACTACTCTTTGAACAATCTATTGTAACAGACTCACGTTTCAACTTGCGTGCAACATCTGCCGACGGCAAGAATGTCTTAGGCATATTCTTGATTGTTGCAGTCTGATAAGCTGCCCATGGAGTTGTAAGCATATTCTTTGTAGTCGTCTTCAAAGATGTTACAGATGACTTCAAAGTTTTCATGGCAGAAGCATTATTGCGTGTTAAAACAATATCACCAGAACCGTAGTAAGTATTATAAATAGTATTATTATACATACCTGCAAAGAAAGGAGTCAATGTCATTCCATTATATTCATAAGCCTGTATGGTAAGTCCGTTTCCATCCTCATCAACTTTTACAGGGAAATCTGTATGATAAGCACTAGAACCATCATAACCCATAATATAGTAAGTAAACGGTGTATTCCAATCACTCAAAGGAGGCACGGCATACAGATTTGCGCTCAAAATCACAGCATACAGAGTCTGTCCGTTTTCTTCTACAGGAATTACTTCGAGGAAGATCTTAGGTCCATAGTCGAAGAACAAATCATCAGCATCAACAGCAGAATAGCTGATATTGTTAAACAAATCCCATGGGCTAGCATATTTGTGCGGGAATTCACCTTTAAAGCGTCCTACTATACGATTCTTCATTTTATAAAAATCAATTTGCTTCTCACGCGCCTGAATATAGTTTGCTTTTTCTTCTTCAATATAAAGCTTAGCTTCTTCTTCAGTCATGTTCTTCATTGTCATGATTGTCTTGACAAGCTTATCGTAGTCAGCATATTCACCAGCTTCTTCCGGTTCTCTAGAGAACTCAACAGGGAATGTAATTGTTTCAGTTTCTCCATTAGAACCCTGACGGTTGAATGTAGCATTCCATGTTCCACACAAATTATCCATGATAGCCTGTCCGTCTGCATCAACCGGAGTTCCGAAATCCGCTACTGCCGTAGCTTTTGCCATATAAGGTTCTGACAAATCCTCGTCCTCATTATAAGCCTGTACAACCAGCATATTTTCTTCTTCCGCATATGAGTTGAAATACATCTTATAACCTTCAGAACTATTTATAGCCTGTATTACGTCTGCATCTGTAACATCTAAACCATAGTTTGTCACATAGAATTTCTCATCCATACCATATTCAGGGCGAAGTGACGCATTCCATTCTGCCATAGAGTTTTCTACATAACGAATACCTCTACAGTCGCCATTAGGAGCTTTGATTGTATAGCTAACTTTATAAGGCTGATCAGGTTCTACATTGCCAACAACAGTCAATTCTACATCTGGCTTAGTAGACTCAACAATTTCATATACTTCTTCCTGGAAGCTCTGCTTAGAGAAATCATCAGCAAAATTACAAGTAATGAACAAATGATACTTCTTACCGATACTCATTCCTACATATTCAATTTCCTGAGGTTCATAAAGCGGTGTACTTTCATTAAATACCAATGCAGGAACACCTTGTTCACCCACATATTTTTTCATCAATTCATAATCGTCTTCCGAAGTCATGTATACTCCGTAGCTCAGCGCGTCATCCGGAGGAGTAATAGCTACTTTCAGTTTAGTTTCGTTCTTCTTCAAGACAGTTACAGTTGCCTTTTTATCTACCCGGTCAGCGCTTTGAGCATAGACCATCTGTTTGGCATACATTCCATTGAAAGTAACACCTTCATCTGACCATTCTTCTGTATAGTCGCCAACAGTCGGAGCCAACGCCTGACTCATCAACATGCCACCGCCATAGTCTACTTCATAGTCCAAATTACCTTCTTCATCAGATTCACCAACAAGGATAACATAAGCTGTACCCTGAGTAACCTGCCATTTTCCCCACATCGGATCATCCGGATCAACCTGAACACCACTGGTTATAGTGATATCCTGAGGACCACAAGAAACGCCAACAGACGGATTTCTCAAAAAGTCCACATCAGTCTGCATAAACTGATCTTTCATTGAATTATAGTTCAACGCATCGGTAAAAGACCATTTATAATACACACCTTCAGGCATTTCGATATGGAATTTTATTTCATCACGAGTAGCCGAAATAATAGTAATACGTCTTGAATATTCCGGAGTTGTAAATTCAAATCCTTTTACCTGATATTCGGTTCCCACTTTAAAGGCAAAAATTGCCGTATACTTTGTATTTCCATTCAGGCCATATAAGTAAGCAGTATTCTTACCATCCTGAGCTGTAAATATGCCGTTACCATTTTCCTTTTCAGCATTGGCAAACATAATCTCTCCGTCAGGGAAGTCAGATTCGGAAACACTTCCTTCTTCTACTTGATAAGTATAAGTTTCTACCCCTTTCAAATTCAAGGAAATAGTAGCCGAAGTTGCATAAATGGCACTACCCTCATCTCCTTTCTCACTCTCAATCTCAATAGTTACTTCTGAGCCTGGGCCTTCTCCCGGAGGAGTTACCTCATTATTGTCATCGCTACATCCTCCTAATACCAAAAGGAATAACATCGATAAACAAAAGGCCGAAAATTTAAATTTCTTCATAAAAAAGAATTTTAATTAATTAATATAAATCAAAAAATACTCTCTCTACAGAACCTTATTTTTTATCCAATAAGCCTTCTTTTTACTAACTAATTGTTGTTAATCGAGATGCAAAAATAACCAAGAGATTGGAAAAATAAAATAAATTATGAAAAAAGTACGAAATATTATTGCACAATCAAACATTATAATAAGAGGTAACATATTATTAATTATACACACATAAAGAAGGTAAAACATATCGTTTTGACACCATAAATAAGCATATAAGCAAAAAACGTCACATCAAAACTTTACAAAATTTGTTAAATGCCAAGATAGAGTATCATTTTACTTTTTTAATAAAATCATCTTAAATCTTTTAAGAGTTTAAAGTATTTACAAAAAGCTATAGCGTTAAAAAATACTAACTGAATTGTTATACAATATTTATAAACACATATTCTACAAACATTCGTAGAAGAATTCTGTTTTTATCTTTACTTTTGTCTTATACAAACGGCAGATTTTACAACATGGAAAAAGAGAAACGAATACTAGTAGGAATGAGTGGAGGAATTGACAGTTCCGCTACCTGCATTATGCTACAAGAACAAGGTTATGAAGTTGTAGGTGTGACTATGAGAACCTGGGATATACCTTCCCACTTTTCAACTCCGGAACAAGAACAACCCGACGAAATATTAGAAGCAAAGGCTCTAGCCGAACGTCTGGGTATAGAACATCATGTTGCCGATGTCCGCGAGGAATTCCGCAATGTCATCGTACAATATTTTATCGACGAATACATGAAGGGACGCACTCCCAACCCTTGCGTCATGTGTAACCCGCTGTTTAAGGAACGCATCTTATGCGAATGGGCCGACCGTACCGGCTGTGCACAGATTGCCACAGGACATTACTGCCGACTGGAAGACAGAAAGGAGCACCGATATATAGTAACCGGTGATGATCCGACAAAAGACCAGTCATATTTTCTATGGAAACTCCCACAAGAGATATTGAAACGTATGGTGTTCCCATTAGGAGGAATGACCAAAACCGAGGTAAGGGCTTACCTCGCAGAAAAAGGCTTTGAAGCCAAAGCCAAAGGAGGAGAAAGCATGGAAGTCTGTTTCATCGATAAAGATTACCGGGACTTTTTGAGAGAACACTGTCCGGATATCGACGAACGAATCGGAACAGGATGGTTTGTCGACAGCAAAGGACTGAAGTTAGGTCAGCACAAAGGTTTCGCCTATTATACTATCGGACAGCGCAAAGGACTGGAAATCGCACTCGGACGTCCGGCGTATGTTCTGAAAATCAACCCTGCCAAAAACACAGTCATGCTGGGAGATGCCGAACAGCTGAAAGCCGAGTATATGCTTGTAGAAGATATAAATGTAATAGATTTACAGGAATTGCTGGAATGCCCCGACCTGTCCGTACGAATCCGCTACCGTAGTCGCCCTATTCCTTGTCAGGCTATCTTACTGGATGAAGGACACCTACTTGTAAAATTCAAGGCTGAAGCTTCAGCCATCACTCCAGGACAGTCGGCTGTTTTCTATGATAAAGGCCGTGTATTAGGTGGAGGATTTATCGCTTTCCAACAAGGCATAAAGAAACTGATAGCCGAAAATGAAGAAAAATTCTAGTGTTTAACCCTTCATGTACCTGACAAAACATATCTTTCTGGAAGCATGTTTTGTCAAGTACGTGAAGGCACACGAAAAATATGCCGAGAAATCAGGAAAAACTTCTCGACATATTTTTAAAATTTGTACAAAAAATCAAGTATTTTACATGAAGTTTTTGAGAGACTTCAGCATTAGCGGTAAGACTCCGCAAATTCCTTTGATACAGAATTACTTACACTCTTACACACGTCTGCA
>UMDU01046110.1_pt1 | contig 13486 bp, 9 predicted proteins | sample 1964581 | NCBI WGS metagenome assembly UMDU01 (sample SAMEA4836003, study PRJEB28245) | human gut metagenome | biome: gut microbiome; material: fecal sample | place: Denmark | collected 2008
TGAGTCCCTGTATCTGAGAAGGTACAGGGATTTTTGCATACTGAAACAGAAAGCCGGGGCAAAAGAAGCAATGCCGGAAAAACAGATGAATATCTGCAAACGGTAAGGGCTGGAAAATCAGAAACAAATAATTTTGCAAAAAATAAAAAAGAGTATTGACTATCTAAAAAAGATTTGCTATACTATCATCTGTCGCAAGGGAAGAGAATAAAGAATTCCCAGGGAAATGCGATATGTGGAAGTGTCGGAACTGGCAGACGAGCAAGACTAAGGATCTTGTAAGCATTGCGCTCGTGTGGGTTCAAGTCCCATCTTCCGCATGAAAGGTATTGACTTTTACATTACCTTTTGTTATATTAATATCTATCGCGAGGAAGCAATTGTTTCCATGGAATGCGGTATGCGGAAGTGTCGGAACTGGCAGACGAGCAAGACTAAGGATCTTGTAAGCATTGCGCTTGTGTGGGTTCAAGTCCCATCTTCCGCATGAGAGAGAACTCCTGTTAAATCAGGAGTTTTTTTTATGCCATAGCAGATAACTCCATAATGTTCTGCCGATACAAAAAAGAAATTTTTTTTGAAAAAAAGAGGAATTTGAAACATTATGTAGAATATAATTAATATAGGGTATTTTGTCGTTACTGTGAACCATAGTGTTTTTGCACCTGTGGAGGTAGTGCCTATGAATATACGGGAGAAGATGGAACAGCAGGAACTGGAACTTTTGAGTCCATATGCGGCGTGCAGCGTTCATTCCAGAGGCAGGGAACGCACCGAGGAGGAATGCGATGTCAGGACCGTTTATCAGAGAGACCGTGACCGGATTCTCCACAGCAAGGCATTTCGCAGACTGAAGGATAAGACACAGGTGTTTCTTGCACCACACGGGGACCATTACAGGAACCGGCTCACGCATACACTTGAGGTATCGCAGATCGCACGCACGATAGCCAAGGCACTTCGCCTGAATGAAGATCTGGTGGAGGCGATCGCGCTCGGACATGATCTTGGACATACACCATTTGGGCATGCGGGGGAGCATGCGCTTGATGAGATCCATCCGGGTGGTTTTACTCATTACCGTCAGAGTATTCGTGTCGTGCAGATCCTGGAGAAGAACGGTGAGGGACTGAACCTTACATGGGAAGTGAGGGATGGCATTCTGAACCATCGGCTCAGCGGCAGTCCTGCGACACTGGAAGGACAGGTTGTCCGCTTTTCCGACAAAATAGCTTATATCCATCATGATATGGATGATGCACAGAGAGCAGGTATCCTGACAGAAGATGATATCCCTGTGACGCTTCGGATACTTCTGGGGTATACAACGAGGGAGAGACTGAATACTTTTGTGCATGATATCATAGAGAACAGCCTTGAGAGAGACCATATCTGTATGTCGGAGAGAATCTTCACGGCACTGATGGATCTTCGGACGATTATGTTCCAGAATGTATATACGCATCCGGAGGCAAAGAGAGAAGAACACAAAGCAGTCAGAATGCTTAAGAAACTATATGAATATTATATCGAGAACCCGGAACAGATGTCCAGGGAATATCAGGAACTCATGAAGCGAGGAGAGTCCGGATCCCAGGCGGTCTGTGATTACCTTTCTGGTATGACAGACCAGTATTCCATGGAGAAGTTCCGGCAGATATACATACCAAAGTCCTGGGAAGGCTATTAAGCAGCAGAGGAGGATGGGCAATGCGTTATTCGGACGATATCATTGAAGAAGTACGTCAGAAGAATGATATTGTAGATGTGGTATCCCAATATGTGAAATTAACCAGGAAGGGCAGTTCCTATTTTGGGTTATGTCCTTTCCACAATGAGAAGACACCTTCATTTTCCGTAACACCGGGGAAGCAGATGTATTATTGCTTTGGCTGCGGAGCCGGTGGGAATGTTTTTAATTTTATCATGGAATATGAGAACTATACGTTTGGTGAGGCTTTGAAATATCTGGCTGACCGTGCGGGAGTGGAACTTCCCCAGATCGAGTATTCCAAAGAAGTGAGAGAGAAGGCACAGGAGCGCGCAGAGCTTCTGGAGATCAACAAGCAGGCCGCGCAGTATTTCTACTATCAGCTCCGTACAGAGAAGGGCGCGCAGGGGTATCAGTACCTTACAGGGCGCGGGCTCAGTGAGGAGACGATGCGTAAGTTCGGGCTTGGGTATTCGGACAAATTCGGCGGAGGACTGTATCAGTTCCTTAAGTCCAAGGGCTACGGTGATGACCGGCTTCGGGAATCCGGGCTTTTTAATGTGGACGAGCGTCATGGTATGTATGATAAGTTCTGGAACCGTGTGATCTTTCCGATCATGGACGTTAATAACCGTGTGATTGGTTTTGGCGGACGTGTGATGGGTGACGGCAAACCGAAGTATCTGAACTCCCCGGAGACCAAGATCTTTGATAAGAGCCGTAACCTGTACGGACTTAATGTCGCGAGGACGACGAGGAGGAAATATCTGATCCTCTGTGAAGGATATATGGATGTGATCTCCATGCATCAGGCAGGTTTTACCAATGCGGTGGCTTCGCTTGGAACGGCACTGACTTCCGGCCACGCCAGCCTTCTGAAGCGTTATACGCAGGAAGTCCTGCTTCTCTACGACAGTGATGAGGCAGGTGTCCGTGCGGCACTCCGTGCGATCCCGATCCTGCGGGAAGCTGGCGTCAATTCCAGAGTTGTGAATCTGCGGCCATATAAGGATCCGGATGAATTTATCAAGAACCTTGGAGCGGAAGCTTTTGAGGAACGGCTTGAGCAGGCGTCGGACAGCTTTATGTTCCGGGTCAGCATTGCAGAGAGCGAGTTCCCGATGGAGGAGCCGCAGGGGCAGAACCGTTTCTTTGAACGCTGTGCAGAGATGCTTCTGGAACTGAAGGATGAACTGGAGCGGAACCTCTATATCGAGGCGATCGTTAAGAAGTACCGCGGTCAGTACGGTATCAGCGTGGAGGATCTCCGTAAGAGAGTCAATACACTGGCGCTTAAGGGTACACCGGCAGAACGCCGCATCCAGCCAAAGAAAAGTCAGGAAGGTGCACCTAAGAAAAAAAAGGACAGTGCTTCCGATCAGGCGCAGAAACTGATGCTGACCTGGATCGTTACCTACCCTAAGATCTTTGACAAAGTGGCACAGTATCTGACACCGGAGGATTTTGTGGTCCCTCTGTACAGGGAAGTGGCGCGGATGCTTTTTTCTCAGAGGGAAGAAGGCGAGGTAAATCCGGCCAGACTCCTGAACAGTTTCACAGACAGTGAAGAGCAGAGAGAAGTTGCATCGCTGTTTAATGCGACGATCCATCTGGAGACTCCCAAGGAGCAGGATCAGGCTTTTGCCGATACGCTTCTTCGGATCAAGACAGAGAGTCTTGCAGAAAGAAACCGCAACTGGAATCCCACGGATATGGCGGGATTTCAGGAAATCATCAAAGCAAAAAAAGAATTAGAGGAACTCGGCCGAAAACGCCGGGATCTGCATATTTCTTTTGAATAAGGATAAAATATAAACACTATATGGAGGGAATAAGCACCTATGGAAATGAATATGGGCAAATTCAGCGAAAAACTGGTTGAGCTTCTGGAGCTTGCAAAAAAGAAAAAGAACGTACTGGAATACCAGGAGATCAGTGATTTCTTCAAAGACCAGCCTCTTGAAGTTGAACAGATGGAAAAGGTATACGATTTCCTGGAAGCCAGCGGAGTCGATGTGCTCCGTATTTCAGGCAATGATGACAGCCTGATGCTGGACGATGATGCAGAGCTGGACAAGCTGGATGATGAGGAAGAAATCGAGCTGGACAAGATCGATCTTTCTGTACCGGAAGGTGTCAGCATTGAAGACCCTGTCCGTATGTACCTCAAGGAAATCGGTAAAGTCAGCCTTCTTACAGCAGATGAGGAGATCGAGCTTGCAAAGCGTATGGAGCAGGGCGATGAGGATGCCAAGAAACGTCTGGCAGAAGCCAACCTTCGTCTTGTAGTCAGCATTGCAAAGCGTTATGTAGGACGTGGAATGTTGTTCCTGGACCTGATCCAGGAAGGAAACTTAGGTCTTATCAAAGCCGTTGAGAAATTCGATTACCGCAAGGGATATAAATTCAGTACCTATGCAACATGGTGGATCCGTCAGGCAATCACAAGAGCGATCGCTGATCAGGCGAGAACGATCCGTATTCCTGTGCATATGGTAGAAACTATCAACAAGCTGATCCGCGTTTCCCGTCAGTTACTCCAGGAGTTAGGCCGTGAACCTACCCCGGAAGAAATCGCAGAAGAGATGGATATGAATGTTGACAGAGTGCGTGAGATCCTCAAGATCTCTCAGGAACCGGTATCTCTGGAAACTCCGATCGGTGAGGAGGAGGACAGCCACCTTGGAGATTTCATCCAGGATGACAACGTTCCGGTACCGGCAGATGCAGCAGCATTTACTCTTCTTAAGGAACAGCTGATCGAAGTTCTCGGAACTCTTACCGAGAGAGAACAGAAAGTCCTGAGACTGCGTTTCGGACTGGACGACGGACGTGCACGTACCCTTGAGGAAGTTGGTAAGGAATTCAACGTTACAAGAGAGCGTATCCGTCAGATCGAAGCCAAAGCACTGCGTAAACTGCGTCATCCGAGCCGCAGTCGCAAACTGAAGGATTATCTGGACTGATGGGCGCATCTGTACAGATTTCCAGGAGACTTGGCGCGATCGCCGATCTGGTAACACAAGGAAACCGGCTGGTAGATGTGGGATGTGATCATGGATATCTGCCGGTGTACCTGAAGCTTGAGGGAAGGATCCCAAGCGCGATCGCAACAGATGTTGCAGAGGGACCATTGTCCCGGGCACGAGAGCATATTGAACAGTACGGACTGGGCTCTTACATAGAGACGAGACGATGTGACGGGCTTGCCGATGTCGGACATGGAGAGGGAAATACCCTCGTCATTGCCGGCATGGGCGGACCGCTGATGGAGCGGATCCTTGAGGGCGGCAGAAGCATCTGGGATGATTTTCAGGAGATGATCCTTCAGCCGCAGTCAGATATCCCGCATTTCCGTCATTTTCTTCTTGAGAATGGATTTCATATCATAGAAGAAGAGATGATCCTTGAGGACGGCAAGTTTTACCCGATCATGAAGGTGAAGCGAGATGCCAAAGCGGAGTCTGAGAAATGGAGCGTTCAGGAGGAAATGTTTGGAAAGTTCCTTCTGGAGAGGAAGCATCCGGTTCTTGAGAAATTCCTGGAAAGAGAGCTCAGGATCCATGAGGAGATCCTTGAGAAGCTCAAAGAAGCTTCCGGGGAGAGCGCAGTAAACCGCAAAAAAGAAGTTGAGGAGGAGCGGCAGCTTATCCTGGCTGCCCTGGACCGATATGAAAGTAAAGGAACTGACAGCGTGGCTGGAGAATAAATATCCGGCTAAGGCAGCAGAACACTGGGATAATGTAGGACTTCTGGTTGGTGATGATGAGGCAGAAGTTTCTCATATCTTTCTTGCACTGGATCTGACAGAGGAAACTCTGGAAGAAGCAATCCAGGCAGGCGCAGACATGATCATCACACATCATCCGATGATCTTTGGCGGGATCAAAAAGATCAATAACCATGATTTTACCGGAAGGAAGATCATGTGCCTGATCAGAAATAATATTTCTTATTATGCCATGCACACCAATTATGATGTCCTTGGAATGGCAGATTTAAGTGCGGATTATCTGAAACTTGAGGAGAGAGAAGTCCTTTCTGTGACAGAGGAAACGAAGGACGGCTGCGAGGGATTTGGCCGTGTCGGCGTGCTTCCAAAGCAGATGAGCCTCAGAGAATGCGGAGAATTTGTAAAGGCTGCACTTTCTCTGAATGATGTCAAGATTTATGGAGATCTTGAGCAGCCGGTGCACAGAGCTGCAATCTGTACAGGAAGCGGCAAGAGCATGATCTCAGACGTACTTGCCAAAGGTGCGGATGTGTATGTCACCGGTGATATTGACCATCATACAGGAATTGATGCAGTGGCAGCAGGACTGGCGGTCATCGATGCCGGTCACTACGGCACAGAATATATTTTTATGGATGCCATGAAAAAGAAGCTCGGCGAAAACTTCCCGGAACTTCCGATCACATGTGCAAAAGTAAAAAGCCCGTATACGATATTGTAGATATCGAACTATAACTATAAAAACGGGAGGGTTTTTATGGAGAATATGGCAAAAGTAACGATCAATGGCGAAACGAAAGAATATCCCTGTGGAACTTCCTACAGGGATATTGTCAATGAATACCAGAAAGATACAGAGGCTCCGATCATACTGGTCACGGTGGATGGGAGACTTCGGGAGCTTCATAAGAGGGTCAAGGGTGACTGCCAGGTAGAGTTTGTCACTACCAGAGACCATATTGGCTTTTCTACGTACAAGAGAAGTGCCTGCCTTGTACTGCTCAAAGCAATCTACGATGTGGCAGGCAAGGACGCGGTCGAGAAGGTGGAGATCCATTATTCTGTTGGCTCCGGCTATTATTTTACAATGACTGGATTTGCAGGATTGGATCAGGACTTTCTGGATCAGGTCAGAACACAGATGCATGAGATCGTAGATGCAAAAGTGCCGATCTGCAAGCGTTCCGTCAATACAGATGAGGCGATCGCACTGTTTCACCATCATCACATGTATGACAAGGAGAAGCTGTTCCGGTACCGCCGTGTTTCCAAGGTGAATATCTATAATATTGGAAACTATGAGGATTATTTCTATGGATATATGGCAGATCATACCGGCTATGTGAAATATTTTGACCTCAAGCTTTATGATGAGGGCTTTGTCCTGGAACTGCCGGAGCGTAAGGCTCCATCCGTGATTCCGCCGTTTGCTCCGGAGGAAAAAATCTTCCAGGTACAGAAGGAATCCCAGGAATGGGCAGAGAAGATGGATATTTCCTATGTCGGCGATCTGAATGACCGCATTACCAGTGAGGGCGTGCGGAACATCCTTCTGGTGCAGGAAGCGCTCCAGGAAGCTAAGATCTCCAGGATCGCACAGCAGATCGTGGAGGACGGCAGCAAAAAATTTATTATGATCGCAGGCCCGTCTTCTTCCGGAAAGACCAGTTTTTCCCATCGCTTGTCGATCCAGCTGACAGCACACGGCATGAAACCACATCCGATCGCCGTAGATAATTATTTCAAAAACAGAGAAGATACACCGCTGGATGAATACGGTGAGAGAAATTATGAATGCCTGGAAGCCCTGGACGTGGAGAAATTCAACGAAGATATGCTGGCTCTTCTCCGTGGAGAACGCATCGAACTGCCGGTATTTAACTTTGTGACAGGCCACAGAGAATACCGGGGAGATTTCCTTAAGCTTGGGAAAGAGGATGTCCTCGTTATCGAGGGAATCCACGGACTTAATGACAAACTGAGTCATTCCCTCCCGAAAGAAAGTAAATTCAAGATCTATATCAGTGCACTGACACAGCTGAATATCGACAAACACAACCGTATCCCGACCACGGATGGCAGACTGATCCGAAGGATTGTGCGTGATGCGAGAACGCGTGGAACGAGTGCAAAGGACACGATCGCCAGATGGCCGTCGGTAAGAAGAGGAGAGGAAGCAAACATCTTCCCGTATCAGGAAGAGGCAGATGTGATGTTCAACTCCGCACTTGTCTATGAACTGGCCTGCCTGAAGCTTTATGCAGAGCCGCTTCTGTTCGGGATCGGCAAGGACGAGCCGGAATATATCGAGGCGAAGCGCCTTCTGAAATTCTTTGACTATTTTGTCGCCGTGCCAAGCGACGATATCCCACGGAACTCTCTTCTCAGGGAGTTTGTAGGGGGAAGCTGTTTTGATGTATGATTCTTTTTCCGCTCATCTTATGCCTTTGATAAACAGTTCCTTTGCTCCCGGACAGGCACAGGCTACTGTGGATGCTTTTCAGGATCCGGATCAACGGCAGATCGCACAGGCGGAGTTATATTATTTTTCAGGACGCGCGCAGGAATGTAGAAACATTGCGGAGCTTTATCTGCAGGACAAAGATCTCTGCCTGCGCCTGTCCGCAGGACTTTTGTATTCTTTTTCCAATCTTACGCTGGGAAATCCATCTGCTTCCAGGATGGGATTTCGAAACATCCAGGAATGCCTTCGTCTTGCAGAAGAAAACTCTGCATCAGAAGAAGTTATAGCTTCCTGTGTTTTTGCCGGCTATCTGGCAACGGTTCTGATGCATCTTCCGGCAGACGGACTTCCACCTCTCAAGGATTTTCTGCCGTATCTGCCGGCGGGTATTCGTGCTTATGCGATCTATATCCTCGCACACAATGCTTATTTGAATGAAGAATATGAGCGGGCACTGGGATTATGTCAGTCAGTTTTTCTGATGCTTGATGGCTGTTATCCCATTGCTATGGAATATCTCTACTGCGTGATCATTATGTGTCTGAATAACCAGAAGAAACACGAGAAAGCCAGGGAAATCCTGATGAAAGCATGGAACATGGCGAAACCGGATGGATTTCTGGAACCGTTCATCGAGCACCACGGACTGATGCTTGGCCAGATCGAAGCCTGTATCAAACCAACAGAACCGGAAAATTACAAACGGCTTTCACAGGCAGTCATTGCTTTCAGCCGCGGCTGGATGGATATTCATAATCCACAGCTTCAGAGCTCTGTTACAAATAAGCTGACACCTATGGAATTTTCCATAGCCATGCTTGCAAGCAAAGGCTGGACCAACCAGGAGATCGCAGATCACCTGTCCATGTCAGTCAATACGATCAAACATTATCTCTCCCGCATTTTTCAGATACTGGGTGTGGAAAAGCGCGAAGAGCTGAAACCCTTTGTAAATAAATAACAGACAAAGATACATACGGCGGTCAATTGCGACCGCCGTAATACTTTTTTCAGAAAAAAAAGGCACTTTTTTGGCTTCTGATGGGCATTACATAATTTTGTTCTGTAAAGTATAATATTTCCATAAAATATAAAATGTGGAAGGAGGAGCAAAATGAAGAAAAACGAATTAGCGAAAAAGAGCCGGAAACTGCTTTCTGCGATCCTGACCGGAACAGTGCTGATCACATCTGTGGTACCGGAATCCCTCATCTGAGCGGCTGATGTGGAAATGCAGGAATTCGAAGACGGCGAAGACAATGAGGATGTGATCTTTGAAGCTGCAGAAGAACCTGCAGAAGAACCTGAGACAGAGGATGTTGAGGAAAGTGGAGAAGTGGAGATCCAGGATCTTTCAGAATCCCAGGACGAAGATGATACTGAGGATGCCGTGGAAGTGGACGAAGACTTTACGGATGGAGTTGCTCTTTTTAGCAGCGGCAGTGAGATGGCAGTGGGAACAGCGGCTGCAAATACGATTTCGCCGGGGACGGGAGAGGTAACAATCACTTCTGGAGGAACGTATACGGTACAGGGCGGAACATATACTAAGACTGGGCCTCGCGATCCCTTCGGTGGTGCAATTACTATTGACACTACAGAGAAAGTTACTCTGGAGATTACTGGAAACATTAATATGCCAGGGGATGATTATGGCTGTTTTATTAGTATAGAAAATGCTTGTAAAGAGTTGACGATTATTAATGAGTATACAGTGAATGTTGATAATAATCCTTTTCTGATCAATAAAAATAAAGATGCAACAGTTACTTTTGAGGGCGGTACTTATGAGGCTTTAACGGACGGTGGAGTTCCCATAATTCAAAACGGAGGGGTTGTTAACCTTAAGAATGCTAAATTTAATGCAACTGGTTCTTTTGACTATGGAGTTATTGTAAATAATGGGTGGTTCGGTAGTGATGGAACAATAAATATTCAAAATGGAACGATATTGGACTGTGGCGGTAATACAGGTATTGGTGGTGATGCTTGTATTATAAGAGGAACCGTCAATATGTATGGCGGAACCATTACATCACCATCTTCGAAGAAGGGCACTATAACTATAGGAATAAATGCAGCGAAAATTAAAGTTGTTGGTGGAAAAATTCAAAATTTTGATTGGGGAATTTATCTAGAAGGACAAACCAATGTATCAGCTACTATTGGAAATGTAACCTTTGAAAATAATGATTGCGATATTGTCATGGATTCAGGAAAAAAAATTACCATACAAGATGACTTCAAAGGAACTGCAAGTGTTAAGCTACCTAGTTTCCCACGTACAATTACAACCCCTGGAACATCTCCGGAGATGCGCACAAAGATTACTTATGTTGATGGCTCTCATTCTATAAGTTATGATACAACTGAAAAGTGCCTGTACGTAAGTGATCATGTTCATTCATGGAGTTATTCAACAAGTGCTGATAAAATCATTGCAACATGCACAGCGAAGACAGATTGTGAATTTAATCCAGGTAAATTAAATTTAACCCTGGCAGCAGCTGATGCATATTATTCTGGCAAAGCTTATACCGGAGCAACCGTGACAAATGACATTACCTGTCAGACAGGTGATGAAGCGAATATCGTATATTATCTGAAAGATGGCATGAAGACAACCAGCAGCAACAGCGGTGCTGCGAGTAAGGGAGCTGCACCGGTAAATTTGGGACAATATACGGTAAAAGTCACGCTTGGCGGTCAGACCATAAGTGCTGATTTTGAGATTAAAAAAGCGATAATTAATCCGACAGTGACCATGGATGACTGGACCTATGGACAGAAGGCGAACACACCAAGCATAACAGTTAAGTCAGGTGAAAGTGACATTACAGCTTCTTATGATGCCTCCAGCTATACCTGTACATACTACACAGATGCCGGCTGTACAGATATGACGACCGCAGCAGATGGTGCAGCCACAAATGGAGGAGTACCAAAGAATGCAGGTACTTACTATGTGAAAGTGGTTGTGCCGGAGAATGGAAACTATGCAGGGGCAGAAGCGGAAGCTTCCTTCACGATCGCACCACTTCCGGCAGAATTAACCTGGTCAAAAACAGATCTGATTTATACAGGAAGTGAGCAGAGCGTATCGGCGACGGTTGCGAATGCACTGGAGGGCGATTCTTTTGCAATTGCCTATGAAGGCAATACACAGACAGAAGCAGGTGACAGCTATACTGCAACGGTAACAGATCTTGGAAATGATAACTATACACTTACCGGTACCACGGGTGTTTCCAGGAACTGGAGCATCAGTTATCTGCAGACTTCAGCGGCTGCACAGGTTTCCGGAACGAAGGGTAACAATGACTGGTACATAAGTCCTGTGAAACTTGTACCGGACAGTGGATACCAGATATCGACGGACAAAACAGACTGGAAGGATTCGCTTGGGGATTACACAGAGCAGGGAGAACAGTCTGCAGGATATTATCTGAAAGAGACTGCAACAGGTGCCGTTACCGATAAAAAAACAGTAACCTTCAAAATTGATACCGGAATGCCGTCAGGCAGTATCCGGATCGGGGAAAATACATTTGACAGTTCCCTGAAGGATATTACTTATGGTTACTGGTTCAAGGATAATGTTTCTGTTGACATCACAGGTGCAGATAGTGCCAGTGGAATTGCTTCTGTAGAATACCAGGCGGTCAGTGCGGAGGAATCCTATGATGCAAACGGCACATGGCTTCCATGGAATGCAGAGGAGAAACTTTCCCTGACAGAAAGCGGCAGGTATGTGGTCTATGCCCGTGTTACAGACAATGCAGGAAACCAGACGATCGTCAATTCTGATGGAGCAGCTGTATTTAAAGATTCTGTAGTTGTGGATTCTTCCATCGACTACACAAGAACAACCAAAGCTTCCGTGGACGCGAAAGTAACATTAAATGGAAACACCGTAGCGTCTGTAAGAAACGGAGAAATCACTCTGACAGAGGGAAAGGATTATACAGTTTCCGCAGACAGGATCACATTCAGCGGAGAGTATCTGGATACTCTGGAAGCAGGCACTTATAAACTGACAGTTGCATATCAGCTGCAGGGCGTGACAGAATACAAAGGCGGTGACAAACCTGCCGACAGCCAGATCGCAGTAAATGTCAGCCGTCAGACAGCAAATGTAAAAATCACAGGTACGCTTGATAAGGAATACGACGGACAGCCGGCAGATCTGACATATACAACAAACAGCAATGCCACCGTCAAAACAGAGTATAAAGTAAATGAAACCTGGCAGACAGAAACTCCGATACACGCAGGAACTTATGAAGTCAGGGTCAGTGTATCCGAAAATGGTGATTTTACCGCTGCTTCCGATACGAAGGCTTATACGATCCGGCAGCGGGAAGTTGTAGTTTCCGGAATCACTGCAAAAGGTAAGGTATATGACGGAACAGCGGATGCGGAACTGGATTACAGCAAAGCCGTGTTTGCAGGAGCAGTGAAAGGTGACAGCCTTACAGTAAGTGCAGAAGGTACTTTTGCAGACAGCAATGCAGCCAATGGAAAAACTGTCACGATCACAAAGCCTGTGCTGGGCGGCGGATCGGCAGGGGATTATATCCTGGCAGATAACGGGCAGCAGACAAGTACCACAGCAGATATCAGCCCGAAAGAGATCACGGTAACTGCTGGCAATAAGAATAAAATTGCCGGTAAAGCAGATCCTGTCCTTACTTATACGGCGAAAGGTCTGGTGGGAAAAGACACTTTATCAGGAATTACAGTAAGACGAAAAGCCGGTGAAAAGGCGGGAATCTATCCGATCACAGTTTCTCAGGCTTCCGGTTCTAATCCAAATTACAGGATTACTTTCAGGAAAGGTATCTTCACGATTGAGCAGGCTGATCAGTCCAAACTGAGCGGAAAGGCCGTTTATCGCCTGAAACTTCCGATATTTTTTGCAACGGGCAAGGCACAGAAGAACAGCATTGTCGTTTCCTGGAGAAAGTATCCTGGTGCAGCTGGTTATGATGTTTTCTGGCGCTACTGTGACGGAAGCATAAATTATAAAAAGGCCGGAACGGTTAAAAATGGAAAGCTTTCTATGACACATAAGAATCTGAGGTCGAACCGTGAATATAAGTATTTTGTTGCTGCTTATAAAATGGTAAAAGGCAGAAAAATTTACATTGCCAAATCCAATGAAATGCATGTTGCCATGAAACAGGCACGTACAACAAACGCCGTTTCGATTAAAGTAAACAGGACTACGGTTATTCTAAAACCGGGCAAAACCTTCAGGCTGAAGTGTCAGCTTACAGGTGAAAACCGAAAAAAGAAGCTGCTTTCCCATTCAAGTCCCTACCGCTATTACACTGCCAACAGCAAAATTGCAACGGTAAGCCAAAACGGGGTGATCCGGGCAAAGGCGAAGAGAAGCTGCAGCATATATATTCTTGCCAGCAACGGTGTATATAAAAGAGTGACTGTAAAAGTTAAGTAAAGCAGCCGGTTATAATTTTTCAATTTACTTATTTATAGTACTTTACTTAAAGCGGGATTCGTGTTAGAATAGCATTCGTGCGAGCAGGCCAGGTGATCGCGGCTGTACAGACGAAAG
>UMDU01031163.1_pt1 | contig 13315 bp, 17 predicted proteins | sample 1964581 | NCBI WGS metagenome assembly UMDU01 (sample SAMEA4836003, study PRJEB28245) | human gut metagenome | biome: gut microbiome; material: fecal sample | place: Denmark | collected 2008
AACGTGCTATTATATACTTGTAAAGAGGAAGGAAACCTCACAAACCAGAAAGGGGAATGTTGCAACATGAATAAATCAATTATAACACGCGAAGGCTGGCACGTCACAAATGATGGCTTTCGCTACTATATTAAAGGTGGAAGAATCATTTACGGAGTTGTAAATGCCGAGGACGGCTCTGAAATTCGGGTGTTTCAATACAAGGTTCGACGTACAAAGAGCGGAAAAGTTTTTGACTACAAACGCGTTACACCACTTGCCCGTTATTATAATTTAACCCGCTACGTTTGGAGTCCATTTTTTGTTTGAAGGAGGGAACAAAATGTTGCTAACAGTAATCATGCTTGTAATTCTTGTAACATGGGGGTTGCAACAATGAACAATAGAAAACGTCGATATAAAGTGATAACGATATCCATGTATCCTGAAGACTTGATGCGACTAAAAGAAATTTGCGACATTACGAGAGTGGGCAATCTTTCAAAAACTGCTCGTCTCTGTATTAAAACCGTTTACAACGAATTGACAAGAAGGGGCCTTATAAATGGCAAGGTGGAATAAACGATTCGCGCAAAGCACGGCGCTTGAAAATCGCCCGCTTCCAGCGTCTGTATATGTAGGTACAAAAATTCCAAAAGCTGGGTTAACGCTAAAAGATGTTAAAAAAGAAATGAAGGCGCTTATAGATTTAATGGATAAGCGCTTTAAGGCGGCACGGAAAAAGGGGGTTGAGTACGAAAGCATTAAACAGTATGAGCGCCATTATTGGGATAAACCATCCACCGTGCGGACGGTGGAGGAAGGCGTTCGGCAGATTCGCGCAATGTGGAAAGTGGTTAGTGGTACAAAAACTCCACAGAAATTATTTGCGGCACAACAAAACCAGTGGAAACGCGAATATGAAACACTTTTACAGCGTGGATGGTTTACAGAAGAAACATTTACATATGAGGATTTTCTGCAATTCAGAAAATTTTTTGCCGTTTATTCCGACGCGAATAAAGAAGCACAATATTATTACATCCTGCAAGATATAGTTGATATATCACAGGAGGGAACCACAAGGGTTAAGCGGAAATTCGCCAAATCGGACTGGGAGGACTTGTTAAAGAGGTGGGACTATTGGCAGCGTCAAGCGGATAAAGCACGGGCGCGATATAAAGAACGGCTTAAAGCAGGGGAATTTGTGAGCGGTTCAACGGTTCGCGCAATGTTTGAAAAAGCCAAAAGAGAAGGGAATATTTAGGAATGTTCAGCGTATATGATGGCATTCAAAAAATAACGGCATTAACGCCTGATAATCCACGGGCTAAAATTATATACGCTGATGCGCTGATGGCGTTTGACATTGAAACAACCCGGCTTGACGATGACAATGCCATAATGTACATCTGGCAATGCGGGCTTTATGTAGGCGGAGAATACTATATCACATATGGGAGAACGTGGGAAGAATGGACTGCATTACAGGAAGCCTTAAATGCGCGACTGGGCGGAATTACAATAATTTGTCTTGTTCATAATCTCTCATATGAGTTCCAATTTCTTGCAGGACTTTATGAATTTTCTGACGTTAAGTGCCTTAAAGCTCGAAAAATACTCTCTGCGACATGCGGTTGCATTGAATATCGTTGTTCCTACATCTGGACAAATAAAACGCTTTCAAAATTTCTGAAGGAAATGAATGTCCAGCACATGAAGAAGTCAGGAGCGGAATTTGACTATTCTAAAATCCGCTATCCGTGGACTGAACTTTCAGAAGCGGAGATTGAATATTGCCAAAATGACGTTATTGGACTGCTTGAAGCTGCCGAAAAGAAGATTCTGCAAGATGGCGACACTCTTTATTCAGTTCCGCGCACATCTACGGGTTACGTCCGCCGGGATGCAAAACAAGCGTTAAGCCAAACACCACTCGGGGCGCTTAAACCCACAGAAGAAATTTATAGAAAACTGCGGAAGGCATTTCGTGGCGGAAACACGCACGCAAACCGTTATTTTGTTGGCAAGGTTCTCTCCGGGGTGCAGTCCGTTGACCGTTCATCAAGTTATCCCGATGTGATGTTAAATCAGAAATTTCCGATGAAAGCATTCAAAAAATGCCCTGACGGAATCGCAACTATAAGGCGGGCGTTTGCATCTGGGCTTGCAATTCTTTGCACGATGAGCATAACAGGCGCGGCCCTGCGCAATCCGTTGTGGGGGTGCCCTTATATCCCTGTTAGCAAATGCCAAATGCTTATAAATCCTTTGGAAGATAACGGGCGTGTTCTTGAAGCGGATGCACTGACGATTGAAGTAACAGAAGTGGATATGCAGATAATTTTAGAAGAATATGACGGCGAATTCGATTTTACAGATATTTACACGGCAGAGAAGGACTATTTACCCAAGCCGTTTACTGATTGTATAAAACGCTACTACACAAACAAAACCAAACTTAAAGGCATTGAAGGGAGTGAATATGAATACATGAAAAGTAAGAATTTGTTAAATAGTCTGTACGGGATGACGGCGACAGACCCTGGAAAAGATGATATTATATTTGACGGCGACGAATATATTCAGCAGGAAACAGACGTAATTAAAAATATCAAAAAATCATTCCTTCCGTATCAATGGGGCGTATGGGTTACAGCGTACGCAAGGCTTGAGTTGGAAGAAATGATAAAGATTGCAGGGAATAATTTTGTTTATGCCGATACGGATAGCTGTAAATATATAAAATCAGCATCAATTAGTTACGAATCCTATAATAATAGATGCAAAACAATGTCACTTGAGCATGAGGCGTTTGCCGTAGACCCCCACGGAACATTTCATTACATGGGCGTTGCAGAAACAGAGGGTGAATATTTCCAGTTTTTAACATGGGGGGCGAAAAAATATGCTTCACAGGATGAACAGGGGCATATAAATATAACTATCGCAGGTGTGCGCAAAAATTCCACCAAAAATGCAGCTGGTGACATTGTGGAGTGGGGTGGTGCTGATGAACTGGAAGAAGCAGGAGGACTTGTAAAATTCGCTCCCGGTTTTGTTTTCCGAAAAGCTGGGGGGCTTGAAAGCGTTTACAACGACCATGTATCGAAGACAATTAGTATTGATGGGCACGAGTTACAAATAACAAGAAACGTATGTTTACGCCCTTCAACCTATGCAGTAGGAATTACATATAAATATGCGGACTTGCTCGAAGCGTTGAATAACACTTATATAAGTCTTGACGCTGACAGGAATGTGTGCTATAATCTTATTAGGTGATAAATGCCGAACAAATATTAGGAGGGTTCATCATGAGTAACACGAAGACTAACCAGAGTATTTCCCCGGCGGAACTGTATAAGCTGACGCTTTCTCGTGAAGGGCATACGATGTCGGAGTTGATGTCGAAGACTGTGCGCGTTGATGCATGGGCGGTCACAGAAACGGTTGACAGTAACGGCGAATTTAAGCCTCGTTGCGGAATTATCGTTGACGGTGTGGCCTATATCACGAATGGTAGAGCGTTCAGTGAACGGCTTCTTTCCATTGTTGAATATCTTTGTACGGCTGGGATGGACGATGCCGGGTTCAAATTGCAGGTTACTAAGATTCGGAGCAAGAATAACCGCGATTATACGTCTTGCGAATTGATTTTCGAGTGACGCATATAGGCAGGGCGAGAACCCTGCCTTTATTTTTAGGAGGGGTGTATGAATAACTTATTTTTAGAAAACGGCTACGTTGATATGGCGCGAATAATAGAACAAAAATACCCATTTATTCTTATGACGGGTGCAAGAGGGACGGGAAAGACTTACGGTGCAATTAAATATGTGATTGAACATAAGATGAAATTTATTTATATGAGACGAACAAAACTGCAAGCGGATGTTATTAGCTCCCCCGAAATGTCACCATTCGCACCAGTATGCGAAGATATGAGTATGGCTCTTGAAATGGATAAAGTTTCTAAAGAAGCTACTGCCGTATATATCAATGAGGAAAGTACCCCCGCTGGCTATGTTATGGCGCTGTCCGGTGTTTCAAATATTCGAGGGTTTTCCGCACATGATATTGAAATTATCATATTTGATGAATTTATACCGGAATCGCACGAACGAAGAATAAAAAATGAAGGGGATGCATTTTTTAACGCCTACGAGACAATAAACAGAAACAGGGAGTTGCAAGGTAAGCCGCCCGTGAAGTGTTTATGCCTTGCCAATAGCAACAGCATTGTAAACCCGATTTTCCAGAGTTTAGGGCTTATTACGATTGCATACAAAATGGCGGAGCAGGAAACGCAGGAATACAAAAACGGTGAGCGCGGATTGTATCTAATAAACTTGCGCAATAGCCCTATTAGCCGAAAGAAGGGAGAAACTGCGCTTTATCGACTTCTAAAGGATAATAAAATAAAAGATATGTCGCTGGAAAATCGCTTTTTGGATAAACCAGTATTGCAGACCATGAGCGCGAACCTAAAAGAGTATACGCCACTTGTAACGTGTGGAGAAATTACAGTTTATCGGCACAAGAGTAACCGAACATATTATATTAGCCCGCATGGGCAAGGAACGCGCCCGATATACAGTACTACGGAAAATGATTGTTTACGATTCCGCACGCTTTATCGATATCTGATGCTGGCATACATTGAACGCAAAATATACTGTGAATCCCCTGCTTGCGAAATTGTTTTTTGCCAATATTTCGGGATAGTTAAATAAGCCTTGACAAATATAAAAAATTATGATATATTAAAATCAGCAATAGGGAAGCTCGAACGACAACCCCGGAAGGGTGAGCACGGCATAGTCGTATGCCCAGACCCCTATTGCTATTTGTTTCCGGGGAGACAGGGGGATATATATGGAAATCTCCGATATTGTTACGCTAATCACGAATGTAGGTTTTCCGATTGCGTGTACTTGTGCACTTTTCTATTTTTGGAATAAGGAGCGCGAACAGCACCGGGAAGAAACAGTGGAATTGAAGGATGCTATCAATAATAATACGATTGTAATGCAGCACCTCATTGATAGGTTTGGCGGTGATGAAAATTGATTGCGGCAGAATGGGCGGAAAAAATCAGTGCAAACCGTGTAGATTTAATCGGCATTCCGTATACATCACTTGATTGTCAGGCATTTGTCGAATTTTGCCTGAAAAAATACGCGGGAATCTCCAAAAACTGGCGCGGCTCAAATGATATGTGGCGCAACGCTGTGCATGATAAATCCGAAAATTTTGATAATGTCGATGTAGGAGAATGGGTATTCTCCATCAAACATGATGGAAACGAGCCAAAGCGCTATACCGATGGAGTGAATGCATCACATGTTGGCATCTACATCGGAAACGGAGAAGTTATTCACTCGACGACGGGCGGCGTGCAGATGGACAAAATTGACAATAGAAAGCGGTGGACACATCACGCAAAGGCTAATTGCTTATACTATGCCTCTGAGGTTGTCAACACGCCTGTGCCGGATGAGAACGAACTATATTCTAACCTATACGGCGAACTTGTCACACTTGTAAATAAATATGGAGGTAACAAATAATGAATGTATCTGACATTTTGACTCTGGCAAAAGCAGGCTTCACCGCTGAACAGATTGTGAAGCTGATGCAGATTGGTGCACCAGCACCGGCACCAGCACCGGCACCAGCACCGGAACCAGCATCTGCACCGGCACCAGCATCTGCACCAGCATCTGCACCGGCACCAGCACCGGATAATACACAGGCGCAGTTTGACAAGGTTTTCCAGCAAATCGCAAACCTTACTGGAATTGTGCAGAAGGGCAATTTACAGAATACACACGTTGACAATAGCAAGACGTTGACCGCGGAGGATGTTCTTTCGGAAATCATTCGCCCGAACTAATGGAGGTGTTAAAATTTGGCTAACACGTTGACAATTGATAAGATTAGCACCCTGCTTAAAGCAGTTCTAAAGGATGCTACAGGGCAGGATACCGCAGCACTCGACACAAAGCAACTTTTGACGCTCGGGCAGAAGACGTTGAAAACGGGCGCTGATCCTGTGATGAACGCAATTTCGCAGATGCTTTCGCGAACAATTTTTTCCAGTCGTCCCTATAAAGCGAAGTTTGAGGGTATGCGCCTTAGTGATGAGCAGTGGGGGAACTGGGTGCGAAAAATCAAAACAATCGACGACCCGGACGACCTGACCGATAATCCTTACTGTGATTTGACAGACGGCCAGAGCGTTGACCAGTACACGATTCATAAGCCGAAGGTTGCGCAGTTTAACTTCTACGGGCAGCAAAGCTACGAATATGAAAAAACAATTTTTGAAACGCAGCTGAACACGGCGTTCAATTCTGCGGAAGATTTCGGTGCATTTATTTCGATGATTCTTACAAATATGAATAACAAAATCGAGAAGACGCACGAGGAAACCGCGCGCGCGACCGTTGCGGGGTTTGCCGCTGGCAAGATTGCACAGAAATCCGATGTTATTCATCTGCTGACTGAGTACAACACCGTTACAGGGCTGGAATTGACTGCTACAACCGTTATGCAGCCAGCCAACTATAAAGCGTTCACACAGTGGGCGTTTTCTCGGCTTGCTAACCTGTCCGACATGCTGACAGAATATTCCAGCTTGTATCAGACCAATAGCGCGGATGGTGTATTCCTACAGCACAGCCCGAAGTCCGCACAGCGTGTATATCTTAACTCCATGTTTATGCATCAAACAAACATGATGGCGCTTGCGGATACGTACCACGACAATTTCCTTCGCATGGCGGGTGATGTTGAATATGTCAATTACTGGCAGATTATGACCGACCCACAGAAAATCAATGTTGTAAAGCCTCAGTACCTCGCGGCTGACGGCACTATTGCAACGGCGACTGCTGACGTAAAACAGGGGAACGTTCTAGGTATTATCTGTGACCGTGACGCATTCGGATATAGCCCGATTCTGACGCGACAGCGTGTCACGCCGCCGAATGCTAAGGGCGAATACTACAACATTTTCTGGAAGTATAACGAGAGACACATGGTGGACTTTACCGAAAAGGGAATTGTTATCCTAATGGATTAACTTAATAGTAATAGCCCTGTATTCGCACAAAAAAAACAGGCCATAAGGCGCCCAAGTTAATAACATAGCAATACAGGGCTATTACTTTTGAGGCGATTCTGTGCGATTTTCCAGAATATGTTGGTAAATAACTTTACCAGAAAATACAGGAGGTGCAACATGGCAGGAGATAGACAGAGAATGCCCGGCAGCAACATAGTCCCTGCTGTGGACAGCACAGCAGCCCGCTATCCCCATTGGTACAAGCCGTTTCGGTTGCCGCAGGAGTGGTATTATAGTATATACGATGATCCATATTTTGACTATCAAGACCACGAGACAGCGAGCGAAACAAACGGCGTACTTATTGCAACTGGGCTGTATAAAAACGGATGGAAAGTCCCCCAAATAGCGGCGATGCTGGGGAATATGTGCCGGGAATCTACGCTAAATCCCGCCATATGGCAGGGCGGACACGCCCCAAGCCCTGACCCCAATAATTACAAGCAGAACACGGAAAAGAAATACGGTTTTGGGATTGTGCAGTGGACAGGAGCAGATAAATATATAGACTGGGCGATAGAAATATTTGGAACAAATGGGGCATATGCTGGGCTTGATTGTTGGTATAACGGCAGTATCCAGATAGCGCGCATTATGTACGAGGTGGAGCATAACTATCAGTGGGAGGGCGGCACGATATACCCGGACTTTCAAGATTTTTACTTTACTGATAGTACAGATATTGAGCAGTTGACAAAAAGTTTTTGTCTTTGCTATGAACGGCCTGCCATTACGGACTGGGAAGAAACAAGCAAATATCGTATTCAATGGGCTAATTATTGGTATGATAAATTGCAAAAAATCAATCTGAATAGCTTGCCTGTCTGGTTTATTTGCAAAGCTGCCAATAAATGGAGGTGAAAGAGTGGAAGCATGGTTCGCCAGAGTCGGGAAACGCAGAAATTCAACCTACGCGCCATCGGTAACATCTTATGAAGATAGTCTAAAATATGATGTTATTTTGAAGGATAATACAAATGTACAAAATCCTGTTATAAGTTTAATCTGGTCAAATAACAGTTATACGCCAGAAAGTGTAAATTATGTATTTATTCCATTGTTTGAGCGCTACTATTTTGTGGAAAATGTAACGTTTGAGCGGAACAGAGTATTTTTTGAATTGCGGACGGATGTATTAGCGTCTTTTTGGGGGCAGCTGAAGACGTCAACGCAATATGTTATCAGGTCTGCAAGCAAGTATAATTCACGCATTATAGATACTTCTTTGCCAATTTTGGCAAAAGGGGAAAAACAAACCTATGAAATAGATGGCACTGGCTATGTATCAGTTATGTCGGATGGATGGTATGTTGTAGGTATCATCGGGACGGAGGGTAACGCAGTTGGTGCTGTATCGTACTATGTAATGTCACAAACACAATTTACATATTTTAGAAGTAAGTTGCTAACTGATTATAGTTATATGGGTGTAAATGCTGCAGAAATTTCGGCGGAACTGTTAAAAGCTATTGTAAATCCTTTCCAATATATCGTATCTTGTAGATGGTATCCTATAAAGCCTCCGACATTAGATACTTTAACAACTGTTAAGGTATCAGGCTGGGAATTGGCGGGCACTTCCGCGCGTCTGTTATCCTCGTCCACTGTTACAACAAAATCTTTTTACTGTGGCACTGGATATATTCAACAGGATGTATGGAAAAATTGTTATCCATATCGTCAAATAGCAATAAATCTTGCTCCATGGGGTTATTTTCAGGTCGACACAACTTCACTTACAAAATATGGAGAAAATATAACAATCAGGGCGTATATAGATTTTACAACTGGAGGCTCAATCGCTTATTATCTGTGCGGAGCAGAGGCTAACAACTATCATGTTTTAGGAGTGCGAGAAGCCCAATTTGGCGTTGATATTCAGTTGGCGCAAACTGGATATGGGCAAGACATCATCTCAGTAGCCGGTAATGTCGCAGCTGGTGTAGGCGGTGTCGGCGCTGCGATTTTGGGGGATGCAAAAGCGATAAGTAGTGTATCTGATAGTATTAACAATATAGTGTCCTCAGTGTCAGACGGCTTTGGATCTGTATCCTCATTTTCGGCAAACGCCTCAATTGCAAAATATGCAATGCCGCAATATGTAGATGTTGTATATACATATACTGCGGACCAAAATGCCAAAATAAATGGGCGACCTCTCTGTGAAACAGTTAAATTGGAAAATTTATCAGGATATACGCTTGTAAATAATCCAGACACTTCAACTATCACTTATTGTTACGGCGCGGAACGTGATGAAATAACACGCTATATGCAAACAGGATTTTACATAGAGGAGGCAGAAATCAGTGAATAATCCACCCTTTGATTACAACCGCATAAATGCCTATGAATCGAGTATTTCCCCCTCTACTTGTCACACCAAAAACACCGCACTTTTCCAATACTATCAACGCTATTTATTCCAGAAACTAACAAGCCAATTTAAATGGAGCCTACCTGAAGGCTGGAGCGATACATATTTTCTCGGTTGCTTGTACGCATGGGGAAGCGTGGCGATTTTTAACAGTAAGCGTTACGGTGTAATTCCGCAGGCGGGCGCATTGTATGGATACAATGTTTTCTATCAACCGACAACCGTGATGATTGCAAATCCCCTTTTGCCACCGATGCGATTGCAAATTGATAAGGATTGCGTTCTTTTCCGGTTGCAACGCGATTATCACGGCGCGTTAGACATTGTTAATTATTACGCGGACTTACTTGCGACATCCGTTGAATCGCTTGCAATGAACATTATGAATTCTAAACTTTCCTATGTGTTCGCGTGCAGTTCTAAAAATGCCGCACAAACTGGCAAAGAATTAATGGACAGGGTAACATCTGGCGAGTTAGCTGTATGGGTGGATAAAGCCCTTTTTAATGATGACGGTTCCCCCTCGTGGGCGCCATTCTCACAAAACGTAGGACAAAACTATATCGCGGACAAAATTCTTTCCAACATGAGACAAATTGAAGCAGAATTTGACACCCGCGTAGGGATTCCGACTTGTAACACCGACAAAAAAGAACGGTTGATTACAGCTGAAGCGGAACGGAACGACGTTGAAACAGACGCAATCGTTGCGCAATGGTTCGATACCATTCAGGATTGCATTCGCAACGTGCAGAATGCGTTCGGCGTGACAATCACTTGTGAGCGACGTTATCCGATTGAGCATAACACAGATGGAGGTGTTAAGATTGAGCGTGATGTTGGCGACAATGTATAATTTTGACCCCTCTATCTTTGACGGCGTGGAATTTCCTTCTAATATATCGGTGCAAGATTTCATTGATTCTCTATTGATGCAGTGCGGAGAAATGCCTGTTCTTTATTCATCCCCACCTTTGCTTAAATCGTTAATTCTCGTATGGTCAAAAATTTCGCAATATAGCTGGGTACACCTCGCTGCAACACTAACGGCGGAATATAATCCAATAGAAAATTATGACAGAATTGAAGAATGGAAGGAAAGCACCATAAACAATTCGCGCTATACAAATACTGTAAATAACACTTCCAGCGGCTCAACAAAAGAACAAGTTTACGGTTACAATGATTTACAAAACCCGGCGGACAATAGCGCAAGCACCAGCGCAAGCACAAGCGCGGATACAAGCGATAGTGCCGGAACTGGCACAAGTTCTGGCACGCGAAACGGGCGCACGCATGGTAACGTCGGTGTAACCACTACACAGGAAATGCTGGAAAGTGAGCGGCGGGTTGCAATGTTCAACTTCTATGACGCAGTTATTCGGGATTTCCAGAAGCGGTTTTTAATTTGGGTGTATTAATAGGAGGTGTAGATATATGGGTATTTGGGAACAATTCCCGTTTACGAATTTCCACGAACAAAATCTTGACTGGGCTTATAAGTCAATCAAAGAACTTGATGGAAGAGTTGACACGCTGGAAAAGAGCGGTAATGTAAGCAAAGAATACGTGGACGAACAGGATGCGGCGCTTGACGAAAAAATCAGCGGCGAACGTTCCGCGCGAACAACCGCAGACCAAGCACTCCAAAATCAGATTACAGCACATACTACAAGTATTAGCGGTCTAAACGGTCGAATGGTGGAAGCTGAAAAAAACATTGGCGTCAAGCCTTCTGTGCCTAATTTCAGCAGCATTTGGAGCACAATTGGCGAATACAATGCTACACAAGCAATCGGCAGTAAATTGCTTCAAGTTCAGACGGAGGGCAAAGAAAATCATCGTTCTATTGCAGGAAGTAATGGAGTGTATGATATTACCAAGGGAACTATTCAGGCGCGTTTGAATGTGATTGAGGATGCGCTGAAACCCGGCTCACTTGTAAAGCAGAACAGCTCAGCGATTATTTCCATTCCATCAAACACTGCAAGAGGTACGCGCTTTAAGCCTTCGTCAACCGTGCCGAAGTTTGACTTTGCTATTGCAGAACGTGAAACATCCATTGATACTGATGTCGGAACTTCTGATAATATCATTCTGCTGTGTTCGCCTATTATTGATGCAGCTGGCGTACAATATAATTCGTATGAAGTGGAAGCTAATTGCAAGGGAGACAAAACGCTCGAACATATGCGTGTCCGCGTGCGAACGTTTGTATTGGTGGCGGGAGCTTCCGGCGAGCAGTATGCAACAACATCCTATGTAGATGAAAAAACTGATCAGCTGGCAACCGAATTGGGTAACGTAGAAGCAGAAGTCAAGGATGCATATACCAAAGCGGAAACAGCCGACAACAATGCCTCAATTGCCAAGTCAACCGCAACAACGGCAGCCTCTACTGCTTCTTCTGCACTGGAAAAAATCGGCACGAAACCGGCAGAATCGAAATATAACACCCTGTGGGATACAATCGGAATCTGGTCGGAAAATGTTCCGATGGCTCTCAGAATCAATCCCGCCTTTAATTGGAGTCAGAACAATCGTTCAGCTATCAATGGCACTTCTGATTACCCTACTGATAAAGCGCCTATCAATTCGCGCTTATCCGATTTGGAAACAGCTATTGCCAAATTCCAGAATATGCCAAAAATTGCGAGGGGCAACGTTCTGGCATACCAAGACCAAGACACCATTATTGATTATCAGTCGGCGGGATTTACCGAAATTCCGACCGTGGTTGCGACTTATGCAAACAAGGGGGCGGTTGCGGATAGTGTAACACGCAGTCAGTTGATTTTCGCCAAAACTACAAGCTCAGCTAAAATTAGGCTTTCCGGCACGTCGACGCATGAGCAGTTCGCCGTGGACTGGATTGCAGTTGGTGTGTAACAATAAAGGGAGGGCATTGCCCTCCCTTTATTCACCCCATGCAGTTAGATGCACGCCCCCACGAAACCTGGTTGCAACCCAGCGATACCCCCCGGCACGGCGGCGGCAATACAGCTTTGCGCACTGCACTGCGGAATCGCACTCAGTTGCGCCTTTAAGCGCCTTCAATGCCATTTTTCGCGTGTAAAAATGATACCGAAAAACATCCGCCCCATGCGCAAAAACCTCATGCCCGTCTGCATCGTAACAAACGAGTACATAATTAGTAAGCATCCATCTTCCTCCCTTTATATAATCTCTCATAGATTCGGACTTGTTCAACTCCACAAAGCGGCTCATCGATTGAACGCGCCATAAATTCTGCACTGGTTATGCGGTTAACTATGTTGACTCCCTCCAATACTGTCCAATAGTAGTGACGTCTTGTAAAGGTGCACCCCTTGCGGTGCAAGTCTTCAATTTGAGAATGTGTTAGTCTTGCCTGTTTCATTGTGAACACCCCTTCCTGCGTTCTTTCCGCTTTGCTATAATTTCAAGGGTGATAGCCCGTGCGATGGCAAGTAGAGCTTCACGTTCATATGAACTGAAACCCTTATAATTTCGATTCGTCAAGTTGCAAATCTCAGTTAATGTTTTCGCCCGAAGAAACTGAACCGCCAGAAACCGAAAATCATTCATTCAACACGCCCTCAATTCGTTCAGCCCTGAGTCGCTCAACAAACATGTCATAAAGCAGAACTTTTACTTCCGCCTGTGTTAGCTTGTCAATCTTGTAATCATAAAGAACTGCACTAATGATAGCCTCAATTTGAGCCAGCGGAATGTGACTATATGCCTTTTGTAACCGTTCACACCATACTTCCATTCTCTCTGACATTTCTTCCCCTTTCTGGTTTGTGAGGTTTTCCTTCCTCTTTACAAGTATATAATAGCACGTT
>UMDU01010669.1_pt1 | contig 13078 bp, 13 predicted proteins | sample 1964581 | NCBI WGS metagenome assembly UMDU01 (sample SAMEA4836003, study PRJEB28245) | human gut metagenome | biome: gut microbiome; material: fecal sample | place: Denmark | collected 2008
CTGCAAATATGCAGAACCGTACCCATACATGCGACGAACTGCGGCTGTCGGACGCGGGTAAGCGCGTGCAGCTGTCCGGCTGGATGGATAGCGTGCGCATCGTCAGCGCGAACCTCGCGTTCGTCATCCTGCGCGATTTCTACGGCACGACGCAGGTCGTTATTGATGATGAGGAGCAGATGAAAATCATCCGCAGCCTCAACAAGGAGAGCGTCATCTCCGTGACCGGCATCGTGCGCGAACGCGACAACAAGAATCCGAAAATTCCCACGGGCGACATTGAAGTCGAGCCGGAGAAAATCGACGTGCTGGGGCGCTGCCGCTACAATGAGCTGCCGTTCCAGATTAACCGCTCCCGCGAGGCGGACGAGAGCATCCGCCTGAAGTACCGCTATCTCGACCTGCGCAACCCCGATGTGAAGAAGAACATCGTCATGCGCTGCAACGTCGTCACCGCCCTGCGTCAGGCGATGAACGAGCACGGCTTCCTTGAAATCACCACGCCTATCCTGACGGCTTCGTCCCCTGAGGGCGCACGCGATTACCTCGTGCCGGCGCGCAAGCATCCGGGTATGTTCTACGCCCTGCCGCAAGCGCCCCAGCAGTTCAAGCAGCTGCTGATGACCTCCGGCTTCGACCGCTACTTCCAGATTGCCCCCTGCTTCCGCGACGAAGATGCGCGCGGCGACCGTAGCCCGGGCGAGTTCTATCAGCTGGATATGGAAATGGCGTTCGCGACGCAGGAGGATGTGTTCAGCGTCCTTGAAGATGTGCTGCCGCCCATTTTCGCCAAGTACGGCACATACAATACCGCGTCTAGCGCGCCCTTCAAGCGCATTGCCTACAACGACGCGATGGAGCGCTACGGCTCGGACAAGCCCGACCTGCGCATTGATCTGGAAGTGCAGGATGTGACCGACCTCATCGGCGGCTGCGGCTTCCAGCCCTTTGAGGGCAACACCGTCAAGGCGGTTGTCGTCAGCGACATGACCGCGACCCGCAAGCAGATTGACAAGCTCTGCGCGGATGTCGAGGTGGTGACGGCGAATAAGGTCTACTGGTTCAAACTCGACGAGAAGGGCGAAATCGCCGGCGGTATTGCGAAGTTCGTCAAGGAGCAGAAGGATGAACTGGTCGAAAAGCTGGGTCTGAAGCCGAACACGTTCGTTGGCCTGACCTGCGGCAAGAAGCTGGCGGCGCAAAAGACCGCGGGTGTGCTGCGCCGTCTGGTCGCTGATCTCTGCCCGGCGCATATCGACCGCGAAAAGTACGAATTCTGCTGGATTGTCGATTTCCCGATGTACGAAATCGGAGAAGAATCCGGCGAACTCGAATTCTGCCATAACCCCTTCTCCATGCCTAACGGCGGTCTGGAGATTCTGCAAAAGGCGGCGGCGGGCGAGGTTGACCCGCTGACCATCACGGCGTACCAGTACGACTTGGTCTGCAACGGCGTGGAACTGTCCTCCGGCGCTGTCCGCAACCATGACCCGGAAATCATGATTGAAGCGTTCAAACTCGTCCGCCTGGGCGAAGAGGATGTGAAGGCGAAGTTCCCGGCGATGTACAACGCCTTCTGCTACGGCGCGCCGCCGCACGCGGGCATTGCTCCCGGTGTTGACCGCATGGTGATGCTGCTGGCGGGCGCGGAGACGATTCGCGAAGTCATCCCGTTCCCGATGAACAAGAACGCGCAGGACGTGATGATGGGCGCACCCGGCAAGGTGGATCAGAAGCAGCTGGATGAACTGCATATCGCCTGCACGAAAGTCGAAGAATAATCCGCACGCGGATGAGGAAACAATCCTCGTCCGCCTTTTTTCTGCCGAACGGGAAGAAACCCGGATTGAACGCTTGTCAATCCGGCAAAACTATGGTATAATGGGATGAAACAAAGTCGGTAGACTGCGTTTTGCCATTTCCTGCGCGAAATCATGTGCTTTTTGTGCGCAGGAGTTTGGATTGAAATTAGGAGGTGCATTTCGTTATGGCGCTGAAGAAGGATAATCTGCCCGTGAATGTCGATGTGGATACCGAGCAGGGGAGCAGCATCACCTACGCCAATGAAGTGGTCGCGATTATTGCGGGCGTCGCCGCCAGCGAGGTGGAGGGCATTGCGGGTATGTGCAATGTCTCCGGCAATCTGCTGGGCAAGAACCGCGCCGTGACCAAGGGCGTGAAGGTGGAAATCGGCACCGAAGAAGCCAGCGTGGATTTGTATGTCGTCATGGAGTACGGTACGCCCATCCAGAAGGCGGCGTATGACGCGCAGGAAAGCGTCCGCAAGGCGATTGAGACGATGACGAACCTGCATGTGGTGCGCGTGGATGTGCATGTGCAGGGCGTCAGCTTTGAAAAAGAGAACAACGCGCTGAACGCCGGTGCAAAGAAGGCGCTGGCAGAGGACAAGAAGGAAACGCCGCTGGTGGAAGCCCCTGAGAGCGAGGAAAAAGCGGCGGAAGATTCCGCGGAAGTGCCTGAAGAAGAGGGCGAGGAGAACTGATGCCTTCATACTGCCGGCAGGGTGTTTGCCTTGCCGGTTTTGAAGTTGCTATCCAATGTAAAAGCGAAAACGGCAAGCGAAGGAAACGAAAGGAGCGAACCGGGAATGAAGCGTCGTGTGAGCGATATTGCGGTGATGATTTTGTCCTTTTTGGTGCTGCTGGCGCTCTCTGCTGAAACAGCGCTGGTCGGCGTGGAAGCCGTGCGGGGTGAACAGTGGCAGCTGATTCGACTGACGGCGTGGCTGCAAGGCAGCGGCGTATGGGGCGGCATGGCGTGTATCGCCGTGGCGGTGCTGGCATTGGTGCTGGCGCTTATGTGCCTGTGGCGCGTGTTCCCGCACCGCACGGCGAGCCAGCGCGGCTATGTGATGCAGAAGAATGAGAATGGCTCCATCGGGGTGTCAATTCGCGCTATCGAGGGGCTGATTCGCACCTGCATCGACAAGCATGAGGCGATTGCCAAGGCGGACATCACGGTCGAGGAGTGCCGCGACGGCATTGCGATTGGCTTGCACATTATTCAGGCGGCGGGTGTGAATATCCCGCTGTCCGTCGGGGCGCTGCAAAAGCAGATTAAGCAGTATGTGACGGCGTGCACGGGTGTGGATGTGTACAAAATCCGCGTGATGGTGGAGAACGACGCAAGCATTCCGGTTGCGTCCACCTACGAGGTGCAGGACGTGACGCCTCTGCCGTCGGCGGAGGAAACGGCGGAAAAGCCGATGGTCACGCCTCCGGCACAGCCCGTCGCGATTCCCGCGACCGATCCGGAGCAGAAGCCGAAAGTGCCGGACACGTTCATTTCCCCGGAGGATGACGAGGACGACGAACGTCCGCTGCATCAGCGCCTGTTCGGCACGCCGGAGCAGCCCGCGTTTGTGCCCGCGCCGCCGGAAGTGACGGAAGCGCCCGAAGCGGATGAAGTCGAGACTGCCGAGGATGCCCCGGAGGAAACGGAAGCATCGGCGGAAGAAGCAGCTGCGGCAGAAGAATCCGCCGGGGAAACGGTGGACGCGGCAGACGACGGCGAAAAATCAGCAGAATAACAACAATACGCATTTTTAGTGTGGAATAGGAGAGAAAAACAATATGGCACGGACGACTGCGCGTGCGGCGGTCATGCAGATGATTTTTGAACATATGGCGGGCGGGGAAGGCGGCGAAGAGACGCTGCAAATGGTGTATGAGGCGCTGCGCAAGGAAGGGCTGCCCGGTGTGGACAGCATTTCGGAGAACGAGCCGAGCGAATCCGACCGGGCGTACATCACCAAGGTGCTCGACGGCGTCTTGGCGCACCTCGACGAGCTGGATGAAGCGATTCAGGCTGCCAGTCCGCGCTGGGAAATCAGCCGGATGCCGCATGTGGATTTGACCATCCTGCGCATGGCTGCGTGGGAAATCCTCTACGAGGAGGGAATCCCCGGTCCGGTCGCCATCAACGAGGCAGTCAACCTCGCCAACCGCTTCTCCGAGCCGACGAGCGGCCGCTTCGTCAACGGCGTACTGGGTACGATTCTGCGCAGAAAGCAGGCGGAAAACCCGTGAGGCGCGTCGTTGTCGGGCTTGACACAAGCTGCTACACCACGTCCGCTGCTGCCGTAACCGCGGAGGGCAATGTGATTGCGAGCTGCCGCAAGCTGCTGCCTGTTCCGCAGGGACAGCGCGGACTGCGGCAGTCGGAGGCGGTGTTCACGCATGTCCGTCAGCTGCCGGGGCTGATTGAGGAATTGTCGGCGTATTTGACGGATTGCGAAATCGTCGCGGTGTGCGCTTCCCGCCGTCCACGGGATGAGGAAGCGTCGTATATGCCCGTGTTTCAAGCAGGGGACGCACAGGGCCGCAGTCTGGCGGCTCTGCTTCGCGTTCCCTGTTTTGCTACGACGCACCAGCGCGGGCATGTGGAAGCCGCGAAGGTGGATAGCGGCGTGGCGGCGGGCGATTTGCTGGCAGTGCACCTTTCCGGTGGCACGACCGAGGTGCTGTCGCTGGTGGATGACTGCCTGACGCTGCTTGGCGGGACGCTTGACCTCCATGCGGGGCAGGTAGTTGACCGCACGGGCGTGGCGCTGGGGCTGCCGTTTCCGGCGGGACCGCATTTGGAGGAGCTGGCGGTGCGCGGCACGGCGAGGGCGCTGCTGCCGGTCGCTATGGCGGATGGCGGGCTGTACTGCCACTTGTCCGGCGCGGAAACGCAGGTGCAGCGCTGGATTTCGCAGGGGACGATGCCCAAGGAGGACATTGCCCGCGAGGTATACGACCTGCTGGCGCGGACAGTTTCGCGCATGGTGACGGCGGCATCCCAGCAGACGGGCATTCGTCAGGTGCTGATTGCGGGCGGTGTTGCGTCCTCGCGGCTCTTTCGGGAGCTGGTGACGCAGCGGACTGCCAAGCGTCAGCCGGATTTGCGCGTGCATTTCGGCCGCCCAGAGTATTCCGGGGACAACGCGGTCGGCGTGGCGCTCATTGGCGCAAGAAAATGGCGCGAACAGCAAACGCTGAAGGAGATTGAATATGGCAGCACAGATACTGGACGGTAAGGCGATTTCAGCGGAGCTTCGCGGGGCAATTGCACAGCGGGTGGCGCGCCTGCGCGAAAAGGGCGTCACACCGGGATTGGCGGTGATTCTCGTCGGCGCAGACCCCGCCAGCCAGATTTATGTGCGCAACAAGAGCGTCGGGCGTGATCAGGTCGGTATCCACTCCGTGACCATCAATCTGCCCGAAACAACAACGCAGGACGAACTGCAGAAGCTGATAGCCCGTCTGAATGCGGACGACACCATCCACGGCATTCTGGTGCAGCTGCCCCTGCCGAAACACCTCGATGAGGCGGCAGCGCTGGCGGTTATCGCGCCGGAAAAGGATGTGGACGGCTTCCACCTGCTCAACGCGGGGCGGATGATGAGCGGACAGCCGGGCGTGGTTGCGTGCACACCCAAGGGCGCAATGGAGATGATTCGCCGTACGGGCATTGACTTGGGCGGCAAGGAAGCGGTCGTCGTCGGGCGGAGCAACATTGTCGGCAAGCCGATGGCGATGCTGCTGCTGCAAGCGAACTGCACCGTCACCATCTGCCACAGCCACACGGTGAACCTCGCCCAGCACACGCGCAATGCGGATATTCTCGTTGCGGCGGTCGGCAAGCCGGGGTTCATCACCAAGCGCATGGTCAAGCCCGGCGCGGTCGTCATTGATGTGGGCATCAACCGCGTGAACGGCAAGGTCGTTGGCGACGTGATGCCTGATGTGGCGGACGTTGCGGGCTACATCACGCCCGTCCCCGGCGGCGTGGGCAAAATGACAATTGTCGAGCTGCTGGAAAACACGGTGGAAGCGGCGGAGAAGCAGACGGCACGTTAAAGTCGATTAAACCTGCGAGTATGTTATCCTTGCTTGTACTCTTATACGATACGCTACCTTAAACTCGACACATTACAAGGGGGACTCAATGTGAAGAAGTTTGTTTCTACTCTGCTGATTGTCTGCTGTTTGCTGTATTACATTCCGGTGCTGGCGGATGAAACGACGATGACAGGCGGCGAACTGCTCGCAATGCACTTCATCAAGGAGTTCTACGCAGAGGACAAGGGCGATGGCGAAGCGTATTTCGTGACGTTCGACGCTGCGAACAAACACTTCATCGTTCGCGGACATTATCCACTGCTGGAATCCTTAATCGCAGACGACCCAGAGAATTACCAGCAGATGGTTGACAAGCTGGAAACGCTCTTTGCTTCCATCGACGACCTCATCAGGGTTTGCCTTGAAGAGCCTGACGCATACTACATGACGCTTTCTTTTGGACTATCAAGGCTTTCGCTCGAATCCTCGACGGGGAAATACCTCTGTTTTAGCTCCAAGGGCGGGACTGTGCATCGTGTAAATGACGAATTTGTCACCACTCCGCAGGTCGCCTTTTATGTCGCCTACGAGGATTCAGACCCGGACGACGTTCACGCCTTGCTCGACTTTTATGCCGAAAAAGGCGCGGAATTTAGCGTGGTTGAGTATCTGCCCGGCGAAGATAAGCAGAACATCGGGTATATCATCAAAATTTCTGGCGAATACTGCGACGCCTTCGAGAAGAATTACGCCGGAAAGTCGCAAAACTTTGTGAACGTCCCGTATGTTTACCTTCAAGATGCGCGGGAAATTGCAAAGCAACTTGACATCGGATTTATTTCCATCTTGTTTTGTAATTTTGATGGCAAGGCGTTCGGACGTTTCGACTTCCGTCATTCTTCGAGTAGCGGCTCGTATTTCGCCATTGACGATTGACCGCGAAAGGAGATTGCCATGAAGAAGATTATTTCCGTCCTGCTCGTCCTTTGCTGCCTTACCCTCTCCATTGCCCCCGCCCTTGCGACCGAGAAAAGCGACCTCACCGACGGTGAAGTGCTTGCCCTGCACTTTATCAATGAGTTCTACCCGGCAGATAAAGGCGATGGCGAAGAGTACCTTGTGACATTCGACACCGAGAACAAGCACTTTATCATCCACGGGCATTACCCGCTGCTGGAATCCCTAATCATCGACCGCCCGGAAGATTACCAAGCTATGGCTGAACAGCTGGAAAAGCTGTTCACGTCCGTCAACAATCTTGTCGAGGACGCTCTCGAAGCGCCCGAAGAATACTACATGACGCTTTCGCTTGGAACGGCGAATTACTCCCTTGAATACCCGGTCTGCGAATACTTGTGCATTAGCACCAAAGGCGGAACGGTGCATCGCGTGAACGACGAATTTGTTTCGACAAACGAAATCAAATTCTACGTTGCAAACGAAAATGCAGATGCTTCCGCTGTTCAGTCAATTCTCGACCTCTTCGCAACAAAGGATGTTTCCGTGCTGGGCATTACTTGCATGGCGTCTCAAAACCCGGACAACAACGGATTCTTTATTGCGCTGTCTGGTGCATACTGCGATAAGTTTGCTGCTGGATATAAGGGTAAAGATGCTGACTGGGTGGAAATTCCAGACCGTTATATCATCGACTGCCGCGAGCTTGCCACAAAGAACAATTTAAAACAGATAAGCTTGACGTTCCTCGATGAACAAGGAAACGCATTTGGCGCAATGCAGTTTTCCGATTCTTACTGGCGCGGATACTACTACGCCATTGATGACTAATAACTCTAAATTCCCATAAAATAGGAAGTGAACGCGCCATGTCGGAATGGGTTCTGGAGGTCAGCGAGGTCAACGAGTACGTCCGGCAGCTGCTGCAAAACGAGCCGGCGCTTCGTAAAGTCCGTTTGCGCGGTGAAATCAGCAACTTCAAGCGCCATTCGTCCGGGCATTGGTACTTTACCCTCAAGGACGAGCGGTGCCGAATCGCAGCGGTCATGTTCCGTCAGAACGCGATGCGCATGTCGATTCGCCCGATGGACGGCATGTCCGTCATCGTCAGCGGGCAGGTCGGGCTGTACAGCGAGGGCGGCAGCTACCAAATTACCTGCGACAGTATGCGTCCGGATGGCATCGGCACGCTGTATCAGCAGTTCGAGGCGCTGAAAAACCGTTTGGCGGCGGAAGGGCTGTTCGACGAGGAGCACAAGCGGCGCTTGCCGTATCGCCCGAAGAAAATCGCAGTCGTCACGTCAGAAACAGGCGCGGTGCTGCACGATATCTGCATGGTGTCGCGGGCGCGCGATCCCGGCGTGCCGCTGGTGCTGGTGCCGGTTCAGGTGCAGGGCGCAGGGGCGGCGGAGAGCATCGCGCAGGGCATTCGGCGCGCGGCGAAAATCCCGGAGGTCGAGGTCGTCATCGTCGGGCGCGGCGGCGGCTCGATGGAGGATTTGTGGGCGTTCAACGAGGAAATTGTGGCGCGCGCGATTTATGACTGCCCGATTCCCGTCATCAGCGCGGTTGGGCATGAAACCGACTTCACGATTGCGGATTTTGTGGCGGACAGGCGCGCCGCTACGCCGTCAAACGCGGCGGAAATGGCGGTACCGGACTTGCGGGAGATTCTCGCGGGGCTGGATGGAATGCGGCAGCACTTGCAGACGGCGCTTTCGCAGCACTTGCAGGAAACGCGTCTGGCGCTGATGACGCAGGAAAAGCGGCTGGCGGCGTGCGACCCGAACCAACGCTTGACGGCGCTGGAGAAGCGGCTCGGCGGCGCAAAAATGCGGCTGGAGCATCAAATGTCGCAGCGGATTTCGGCGCTGACCCCGCGATTGGGGATGGCGCGGATTCGGCTGGACGGCGCGGCGGAGCAGAATTTGCAGCGGAAAATGGAGCGGCTGCATCGGCAGAAGCTGCATTTGCAGGCGCTGAACCCGGAGGCGGTGCTGGAGCGCGGCTATGCGCTGGTGCTGGACGGCGGCAGGGTGCTGCCTGACCGAGCGGCGGCGCGGACGCATCCGCAGATGACGCTCCGTTTCCGGGATGGCGAAATGCGGGTCATGCAGCCCAATAAGGAGGGTGCTTATGGCAGCGAAAAAGAAGCTGACGTTTGAAGAAAGGCTTCAACAGGTGGAAGCACTGATTGCGAAGATGGAGAGCGGCGAAATGCCTTTAGAGGAAGCCATGCAGCATTATGAAGCGGGGCTGAATGCGCTGAACGCCCTCGAAAAGGAGCTGACGGCGGCACAGCAGCGCTTGACGGTACTGCGGCAGCAAAGCGGCGAGGACATCGAGGTGCCGATGGAGGAACAACAATGAAGACATACGCGGAATACCGCAAGCAGGTCGAAGAGGCGCTTTCGGGGCAGCTGCGGTCGCTGGGCGAAATCCCGGATATTCTGCTGAAGGCGATGGAGTATTCGCTGCTGGCTGGCGGCAAGCGGCTTCGCGCAGTGCTGCTGCTGGCATCATGCGAAGCCATCGGCGGTGATACGGGAAAGGCGCTGCCGTTTGCCTGTGCGCTGGAAATGATTCACACATACAGCCTGATTCACGACGACCTGCCCGCCATGGACAACGATGACTTGCGGCGCGGTCAGCTGACAAATCACCGCAAGTTTGGTGAGGACGTGGCGATTCTGGCGGGCGACGGGCTGCTGTCGGCGGCAATGGAGCTGATGGCGCGTCAGTCGGCGCAGCTGGCGAAAGCAGGGGACTGCTCCGGCGTGCTGGCGATGGAAGCGATTGCGCGCCACGCGGGTGTAACGGGCATGGTTGCTGGGCAGACGATGGATGTAACCAGCGAGGGCGCGAAGCCGACGGCGGACAAGGTGCGCTACATCCACCTGCACAAAACGGCGGATCTGCTGACTGCCCCCGTGGAGGCGGGCCTGCTGCTGGCGGGCGCGACGCAGGATCAGGTGAAATATGGCTGCGAGTACGGGCAGCACCTCGGCATGGCGTTCCAGATGGTGGATGACCTGCTGGACGTCATCGGTACGGAGGAAGCGCTGGGCAAGAGCGTTGGCAAGGACGTTGCGGAAGAGAAGCTGACATGGATTGCCATTCGCGGCATTGAGGGCACGCGCGAGGACGCGGCACGGGAAACGGCCTTGGCGGTGGATGCGGCAGCGAAAATCGGCGGAGATATGAAATTTTTGCAAACCCTTGCACAAAGCACCCTGAACAGAGTACAATAAGAGACAGGATTCGTGCGCTTGCGCCGGATTGATTTATCATTCATCAAAAGGGAAGCGGAAATAAATGGAACTACACAACATTCTGGGGCTTTTCAGCAATCAGGTGCTGCTGTGCTGCATCACGGCGTGGTTCGTGGCGCAGGCGCTCAAAATTCCGACGTACTATCTGGTCGAAAAGAAATGGGACTGGCACCGCTTTTTCGGCAGCGGGGGAATGCCGTCGAGCCATACGGCGTTCGTCGTCTCCCTGACGCTGATGATTGGCGCGACGCAGGGCTTCGACAGCGCGATTTTCGCCCTGTCTTTCACGATGGCGGCGATTGTCATGTACGATGCGACGGGTGTCCGCCGCGAGACGGGCAAGCAGGCGGTTGTCATCAACGAAATCGTGCAGAAGATGTTCGTCAATGGCGAAAGTATCACGGATGAGGAACTGAAGGAATTGGTCGGGCATACGCATGTCGAGGTCATCGGCGGCGTAATTGTGGGGCTTCTGACGGCAGGGCTGTTCCTGCTGTTTATGTGATTTGAGGAGGATTTACGCAAATGGATCGTTTTCTGGAAGAATCTGTAAGCAAACACCACCGCGCGGCGGAAGAGGTACTGTACTACGCGTCGTGGGTCGTGATGATTGTGTCTGCGATTCTGGCGTTCATGTACCTGAATGTCATGTTTTACAGCTTCAGCATCTCGATGCTGGTGATGACGCTGGTGTTCACGGGTATTGCGGTGTACATTTTCTTCTTCCATGACCGCCTGCGCACGGAGTACGACTACACGTTCACCAACGGCTCGATGGATTTCGCACAGGTGTTCAACAACCGCAAGCGCAAGGCGCTGGGCAGCCTGAACGTGGCAAAGGTAGATGCGTTCGGCAAGGTCGCCAGCGGCAGTTTCCATCGGCATGTGTCCGCGCCGGGCGTGAAGCAGCTGCGCTGGTTCCTCAATCGCGACGCGGAGCTGTACTATTTCGCTTTCTCCAAGGACGGCAAGAAGTCCCTGATTGTGTTTGAGCCGAGCAAAGCCATGGTGGATAACATCCGCCACTATCTGCCCTTCGGCGCGGATCAGGAGAATTGATCGTGAAAACCATCTATCTGGATAACAGCGCGACGACGAAGCCCTCCGCCGCGGTGATTGCCGCGATGATGGACGCGCTGGAAAACGGCTGGTACAACCCGTCGGCGCTGTACCGCCCGGCCATGGATGCGGAGAAAGCCGTCGAGAATGCGCGTGAAATCTGCTTGAAAGCGGCAGGCGCGGCGAACCAGCGCATGGTGTTCACCTCTGGCGGCACGGAGGCGGACAATATCGCCATTCTGGGGCATTTGCGCACGAAGCATAAGCCGGGGCGGGTGCTGATGCTGTCCGTGGAGCATCCTGCGGTGCTGAACTGCGCGCAGGAAGCCGAACGCATGGGGCACAAGGTTGTGCCGATTCCAGTAGATCGCCGCGGCGTGGTGGATCTGCCCGCGCTGGAAGGCTTGCTGGGCGAGGATGTCCACCTGATTACGCTCATGCAGGTCAACAACGAGGTCGGCGCGGTGCAGCCCATTGCGGAAGTTGCCGCGCTGCGCGACCGCTTTGCGCCGAATGCCGCCATTCATGTGGACGGTGTGCAGGGCTTTCTGCGTGTGCCGCTCAATTTTAATGCGCTCAAAATCCAGTCCTACGCCTTTTCCGGGCATAAGATTCATGCCAGCAAGGGCATCGGCGGCTTGATTTTCCGCAAAGACCACAAACTGTCGCCCATCGTCTTCGGCGGAGGGCAGGAGGACAACCTGCGCTCCGGCACGGAAAACGTCCCCGGCATCATCGGGCTGGGCGAGGCAGTTCGCACTTATCCGCAGGGCGCGGCAGAGAAGATGATGGCGCTGAAAACCCGCCTGCTGACGGACTTGCAGGAGGCGATTCCCACGGCAAAGCGCAACGGCCCCGCACTGGATGATCCGCTTTGTGCGCCGCACATTTTGAGCGTCAGCCTGTCGCCTGTGCGGAGCCAGACAATGCTGTTCGCGCTGGAAGGCGACGGCATCTATGTCAGTGCAGGCTCGGCGTGCGCGGCGCATAAACAGAAGGTGTCCGGCGTGCTGACGGCGATGGGCTTGTCCCCGGCAGAAGCGGACTGTACGCTGCGGTTCAGTCTCTGCCCGGACAATACCGAGGCGGAAATGGATGATGTGGCGCAGTGCGTCAAGAAGCACTATGACCTGCTGAAAGCCTACGTCAGACGATAATCTACATATTAAGGAGAGAAATTCCTGTGCGCAATTTGCTGCTCGTCCGTTATGGCGAGATTTTCCTGAAGGGGCAGAATCGCCCGCTTTTTATGCGCGCGCTGGTCAAGCGCATCAAGTACGCCGTCAAAGACCTCAGCGCGACGGTGCTGCTGCACGACGGACGCATTCTCGTGTCGGATTTTGACGATTTGGATGAGTGCATCCGCCGCGTGACAAAGGTGTTCGGCGTGCACAGCGTCTGCCCAGCGGTCGAAATGCCCAAAGACGATTTTGACGCCCTCTGCAATCAGGCGGTTGCCATGATGGCGGATTTGTCCGGCACGTTCCGCGTGACGGCGCGCCGCTCGGACAAGAACTACTTCATGGATTCGCCCGCTATCAACATCGAAATGGGACACCGCATCCTGACGGCGAACAAGAACCTGTCCGTGGACGTGAAGAAGCCCCAGCACACCATGAACGTGGAAATCCGCGACATGGCGTACCTGTATGTGAAGGTGATTCCGGCGGTCGGCGGTATGCCCGTCGGGACGAACGGCCGCGCGACGCTGCTGCTTTCCGGCGGCATTGACAGCCCGGTCGCGGGGTGGATGATCGCTAAGCGAGGGGTGCATATCAACGCGGTGCATTTCCACTCTTATCCATACACGTCTGACCGCGCGAAGGAAAAGGTGCTGGATTTGGCGCGCATTTTGTCCGAAAGCTGCTGCGGCATCCGCGTCCACATCGTGCCGTTCACCAAAATCCAGATGGAAATCCACGAAAAGTGCCCCGAAGAGTACAC
>UMDU01027319.1_pt1 | contig 13066 bp, 10 predicted proteins | sample 1964581 | NCBI WGS metagenome assembly UMDU01 (sample SAMEA4836003, study PRJEB28245) | human gut metagenome | biome: gut microbiome; material: fecal sample | place: Denmark | collected 2008
AGCGGGCTCTTCGGTCGGCTCAACAACGGGCTCTCCGGTCGGCACGACAACAGGTTCTTCGGTCGGCACGACAACAGGTTCTTCGGTCGGCACGACAACGGGCTCTTCCGTCGGCATGGGCGTGGGTGCAGGGGTCGGCACAGGTTCTTCCGTCGCAGCCGCAAGCACCAGCAGGGCACTAGGCATTTCCACGCCGCTCGCGAAAACACCGGTGTGACGTTGATTCTCAATGCCCTCTTCCGGCACGGGATGCACTGCATCCGCCGCCAGATAGCCATATGCAACGCCAGCCGTCTGGTCATACACGCAGACGGAAATCCGTTCATTCAGCTGACCCTTCTGCGGACGATGCGTCACATACACTACGCCAGTTACCTGACCAACCAGCTCATCGCCCGTCGGATTCAGGTACAGCTGTGCGCTGCTGAACGTCGCGGCAAAGCCGGAGTCAAAGAACTCGTTATCCAGCACGGAGCGGCTGTAATCTACGGCCGCTTCGTCCACGATTTCGGGCGTTTCCGTTGCTTCGGGAGCATCCGTCGCTTCGGGGATTTCCGTTGCTTCAGGAACATCCGCCGCTTCGGGGATTTCCGTTGCTTCGGGAGCATCCGTCGCTTCGGGGATTTCCGTTGCTTCAGGAACATCCGTCGCTTCGGGAACATCCGTTGCTTCGGGAACATCCGTCGCTTCGGGAACATCCGTTGTTTCGGGAACATCCGTCACTTCGGGGATTTCCGTTACCTCAGGAACATCCGTTGCTTCCGTTGCTTCCGTCGGCACGACCTCAACCGTTTCCGCCGGCGGAGTTTCCGGCTCTTCTGCAGCCGCCGTCAGCACTGTTCCCATACTGCCCGTCACCATGAATACAGCCAGCAGGAAAGACAATGCCTTTCGCATCCACTTTTTGTCCTTCATCGTCCTCACTCCTTGTTCTGTGCAATCTTCCGGCACGACGTATGGTTGTGCCAATGGCAAGCGATTGCTGCTTTCCATCTTTCTTTTCGCGGCGAGCCGCAGTGCTCCCGGTGGATATAGCAATCTCTTTCCCAATTCCAGCTATATTGTAACAAATTACAAGTCGGCTGTCAATACTTACCGCGCAGAAAGCCGCATTTTATACGAAAATCAAGGCACTTTCTCTGCATCTGTCTCGCGGAACTGATTTTTCCATTGCCGAATTGCCGTGGTCGGCAAATCAATTTGCGTCTCCCATGCGGAACAGATGCGCTCCTCCAGCACATCCAAATTCCCGCCGCGGGGCAGGACAGGCAGATTCGTGTCCTTCGCGATTTCACTTGCGCGGTTGTCTACCGCCAGAATCAGGCTTCGGCAGCCCATGTTCATTGCGTGGATGCCGCCGTGCAGCCGCGTGCCAACGTAGTCAATCCCGCCTGATGCCAAAAGCGCTGTGTAATCTCGCAGATTCGGCTGAATCAGGTGCAAATTCTGCGTCACGCGCGCATCCATCTGGCGCAGGCAGGCGTAGTCCTCGACTGCTTGCAGCCACACATACACCTCGCGATAGTGCTTTTGCAGCATGGTCAGCATCTGCGCATCCTGCTCCGGGCTGCTGCGGTAGTCCGTCAGCGTTGTCACGACGCGCTCCGCCTTGTGCGTCGGAATCTGCGCGCATTTGTCGTCTGTCAACCCCCACATTGTCGGGCACGCCGTATTCAGCACGTTCGTGATGCCCAGCTTCAGCAGGCGCTGGCGCGTGTATTCGTCGCGCACCGCGTGCAGGTACTGCCCATCCAGCAGCGTTTTTAGAATCCGCTTCGTGTATCCTGTCGGCTCGTCCTGGTATTGATACCACCCCGCGCCCAGCAAAATGACATGCGTGCGCTGAAATTTCTCACGAATCAGGCGGAAATTCAGCAGCTCCCGCTTGTGCAAATCGCCGCAGCGCATCATCACCGCGTCCCGCAGGCGGATATTCCACATCCTTTGGCGGCGCATGTCCGAGGAAAGCAGATTCGTCCCGCAGACAAATGCGAAATCCGCACTGCCGACGTGCTTCATCGATACCTTCGACAGCCTGTCCCGAACCGGCACGGCGACGGACAGCTGCACAGGAAAGCAGTCGTGCAGCACATGCTCACAGGCGTTGCGGATGATGAAATCTCCCTGATTCGCTGTTGAGATAGTAGGGTCGAAACGCACAATTTTGCGGCAGTGCTGCATTTCCTGATCGATCATGCCTTCTTCCTCCATTTGCGCAAGAAACTCCGCCCTTTTTCAAGCATCCAGCGATATTCTGCCGTCCGCCCCAGCGCCAGCGTGTACAGGAGCGCCGTCACCGCCGCGCAGGTGATGCCCTTGATGATAATCCATATCAGCGTATGCCCCATCCGCGCGCACAGCAGCAGCGACAGCGCCATCACCGCGCCGTTGAGCAGCAGCAAGCCTCCCTGCGCCTTGAAATACGCGGCAGCGCTGCGCCCGAAGGTGCGATGGAACAGCACTTTCGGCTCATACCAGAAGATGGTGCAGAGCCGTGCCAGCCCGGTTGCGCCGATGATGCCCGCTACGCCGAAGAAGTGCCCCAGCAGGATGGACAGCAGGATGTTGACCAGCGCCGTCATAAACATAACATACTTCATTTGCCGAAAAAGCCCCAGCGTTTCGCGGTACATCCACACGGGCGCGACGATGGTGCTCAGGTAGAATGTGAACAGCACCGCTGCTACCGTCCCTGTGTCCATCAGGTATTCTTCGCCCACCCAGATGGGGATGAAGTCCTGTACAAGCGCGCCGTACGCGGCGACGCAGAAGCCCGTAATCGCCCCGAAGAGGACAATCAGGTTGCGGAACATGGCGTATGACTTTTCCGAATTCTTCTCGGCATTCAGATTTCCCAAGCTGGCGGAAATGCCGGTAATCACGATGGAAACGAACGTCGTCACATACGTCGTCAGCGACGCGTAGTTGGAGTAGTAGCCGACGAACACCGTGCCCAGCATGACGGAAATCAGGATGTTGTCCGTGTTGTTGATGAGTATTGTCGCCAGCTTGTAGAGAAACATGGAGCGGATGTTGTCGTTCAGTTCCTGCTTGCGGTGCATCGGCGCACGTTTCTGCTTTTCCCGCAGGAAGGGGTACATCTTATCCGCTAAATGGCTCAGTACCGCATTCTGCAGGAGGGTGCAGGCGATCTGAATCAGCAAATAGCCAAGATAGCTGCCCCAAATCAGCAGGCACGCGATCTGCGCCGCATACTGCAACACCAGCGCCGCGGCGGAAACCATGTTCTGCAAATATGCCTTCTGGTCGGCCTGAATCAGCGTCGTTTTGTAGATGACCAGATAGGAAGCCACGGAGTTCGCCAAGTACAGCACATAGTAGACGATTAGCTGTGCCATCGGCAGCTCACTGCTGATGATGAGCGGCAGGAAGGGGATTACCGCCGCGCCCAGCAGCGCTACCGCCAGCGCAATCAGGCGGTAAATGCGACGATAATAGCCCAGCAGGTGCTGGATTTCGCCCGTGTCGCCCCGGTGCAGCGGGGCGTACAGGCTGTACACCAGCACGTTGCCCACGCCCAGCTCCGCCAGTGACAGCATGGCCAGAATGTTGCTGTACAGCCCGTTGACACCCGTATAATCCGCGCCCAGCCGGCGCACAAACACCGTTCGCACGGCAAAAGCCAGCAGCAGCGTGAGCACCTGCCGCACTGCGCCCACGCCGATGTTGCGCGCTGTGTTTTCGCTCCTTGATGCTGTGTTCATGATTCCTCTCCGCCCGTTTTGCCTGTCTGCTCCTGCGCCGCGTCCTCCGGCTGCGTGTTAAACGTCAGGCGCAGTTTTTCCGGCGGCACAGTGCAGCGCCTCCTGCGCTTCTTCTGGCTGCGCGCATTTGCCGGCAGATCAGGCGCTTCCTCCGCGTCCGGCTGCCACTTGCCCAGCAGCCCCAAAAACAGTATGTTCAGGAAAACGCCCTCCGTGTTGATGCACAGGAAATACAGCAGGAAAACGCCCAGCACATACAGCAGCCGCGCCTTGGCAAATTTGGTGCGGATACCGCGGTACGTCAGCCACAGCCAAACTGCCGGGAGAATCAACCCTGTATCCATGACGAAGGCGGCAAAGCCATTGGAAATGTTCTGCACCCTGTGTTCCAGCAGGATTTCCGCCTTTCGCTCCGAGAAAACGCCCTGCCCCGCAATGGGGGATTCCAGCCCGATTTCAAAGCCGCTGAAGGTGTCGTTCCACCGCGTGTAGAACGAACCGCCGGAATTTCGTCCGACAATCTTGCGTTCCACCACGCCCGTGACGGACTCGATGACAAACAGCAAAATCAGCCCAATGAACGCCGCCATCTTGATGCTGCGCGCCATTTTCCCGCCCTTTTTGCGGAATGCCACCGTCAGTAGCACAACGCCCAGACAAATAAAGCCTGTTGTGGACAGCGTGCTGAGGATGGTGACGATCAGCAGCGCAATTGCCCAGCAGTATTTCTTTTTGCTCATGCCCATGCGCGTTTCGTCGCTCATCAGGAACAGCAGCGCGAAGTTCAGGAAAATCTGGTGGCTGCCCGGCTCGTTGAACATACCCGCGTTGCGGTGGAAAACCGGGATGTTCAGCCAGCCTAAGGTGAAATAAGGCGTTAGATAAAATCCGTTGACGCTGGAAACTTCGTAGTGCAGCAGCGGCAGCGGCAGCGACAGCAAATCGCCGATGACGAAGGAAATCAGGCTGATGGCCGCCTCTGCCAGCATGACTTTGGTATACAGCCGCATATACGTCCGATACCCGATGCAGCTTTGCAGAACCAGCACATAGCCGATGTTGCAAAGCCAAATGACAATATCGTTGATGTGGATGCCGTTCTGCGGGTTGACGAAGCTCGTCAGCAGCAGCGCCGCCGTCAGCAGCAGCGTCAGGCGTATGTTCTGGGCGCTGATTTTCGGATGATGCGCCCGCGTCAGCAGCAGAATCGACGCAATCAGCATGGCTGCCATCAGCGGCATCCGCAACACCTGAAAATACAGCGAACCCATGCCCAGCACGCCAATCAGCACACAGAGTGCATCCACATGGTTCTTTGTGATTCGGATTTTCATCGTGCAATCTCCGTATAAATCTGATGCAGTATCTCCAGATTCTTCTGCGCATCATGCGTTTTTCCAGCGTGTTCTCGCCCGGCGCGCGCCATCTGCGCCGCTTTTTCCGGATGCGCGAACATCTCGCAGATATCATATGCCAGCAAACGCGGGTCGTCTGCCGGATAAATCAGCCCTTCCACGCTGTGCGTCATCAGACAGCGCACGCCGCCGACATCCGACGCAATGCACGGTACGCCAAGCAGCATCGCCTCGCCCAGCGAATTGGGGGAGTTTTCAATGCTCGACGGCAGCACAAACACCTGACTTTTTAGATACCGCTCCTTCATTTGCTGTGCATTCAGGCTTCCGGTAAAAACAACATGGTCGTAGAGGTCGTTTTCGCGCAGCAGACGGTGGATGTACCGTTCATAGGCATTGCGCGCAGGCAGCGGAATGCGCCCATAGTCCTTGCGCCCTACATAGAGCTTGACATCGGGATGGCGCTTGCGGACAATCGCCAGCGCCTGCAATAGCAGATGCAGCCCCTTGAGCGGCACATGCGCCTGACTGCAGAAGAGACTGTGCGGCTCGCAGTTGTCCAGCGACCATTCGCCGGTGTAGAACTCGTCCCGCAGCGTTTCGTTGTTGAAATGATAAGCCGCCTGCGGGGCAAGCTCCGCCATGCAGGCAGCATCCCAGTCGGTGCGCCCGATAACGTGCTGCACCCTGCGCAGGGCTTCCTGTTCATACTGCCCGACGCGGCGGTAGATTGCTTCCTGCCGGACGATATTGCCCTTCACCAAGTCCTTCAGCGTGTGCCCGTGGCAGACGTGTTCCGGCAGATAAGCGCGATAATGCTCCGCGTATATGGACAGAAGCCCCTGAATAGAAATTACAATCCGCTCGCGCATCCCCATGTGTTCCGCCGCATCAACCATGGCCAGCGTGTGCTGATTTTCCGTGCCCCAGAGGTGAATGACATCCGGCTGCTCTTTGCGCAGGATTTCCTCCAGCTGCCGGGTGTAGGCTTCGCCGCACCGCTGCGTAGGGCGTGTGGGGTTGACAAGCCCGTAATAGCGGTAGCCGTCCACTTCGCCCGTCAGCGCTTTCGGCGCGTCAAACACATACGTCAGCGCCACATCCGGCAGCTGTGTCAGCCGCCGCGACAGCCCAACCAGCCAGCCCACGATATACACCGGGGGAAGCGATTCTTTTTCCGCAATGGCAGGGAGGATAATATTCCCCATCCACATGACCTTCACGCTTCAGCCCCTCCTTTCACTTTGTGCTGCGGGTATCCGTTATTCCGCCGCGCCCCGCGTCAGAAAATCCCGCAGCTTTTCCCGCTCCTGCGCCTGCGATTGGCAGTAGCGCGCAATGTTGCGCACATAGCGGTCATGCACGGCTTCATCCAGCAGCCTTTCCGGCGCAAAATCCGCCATGCGGGATACCGTTTTGCCCAATTCGTTTGCTTCCACCATTTGCAGCGTCCCGCAGCGGCTGCCCACAATCGGCACGCCCCGGAAGAGAATATCGAACACAACGCCGCTGCTGTGTAGGGAGTAATTCTCCGAATAGTTTAGGATGCAGTAGCGGCATTGGCGAATCGCCTCGTCATACGCCGCTTCGGACAGGTATTCCAGCCGCAGCTCGATGTTCTTCGCCCCCGCGCAGACTGCCCGCAGCTCCGCCTCCAGCGGCGCTTCCTGCACCCGACCCGCAATCAGCACCCGATACGGCGTGTTCCGCAGCTGCTTTGCCGCTTCAACAACGCCCTTGTCCGACGTAATCAGCCCGACCATGCCGAAATCATAGCGCTTCTGCGCATACGGCACAGGCGGCTGCACCGTTCCTGTGCTGATGTAATCGGACACGACGCACATCGGCCGCCCGTACGCCGCGCCAATGGCTGCATTGGGGCAGATAACGCCGCTGATTTTCCGCCTGCACAGCGCATACAGCCCCCGTTTCAGCAGCGAATTGACGCCGTCGGTGCTGTACTGGATGGCGTAGACCCGCGTTTCTTTCTTCTTGAACAGTGCAAGCCCCAGATACGCTGTTGCGACGGCGCTGCACTGGAGGACAATCACGTCATCCTGCGCTTCCCGAAGCAGCGCGCGCACGTTCTGGAACACGGCGCGTTTGTTGCGCGCCGCCGAGCTGCCCACGATGTAATCATGCGGCAGACGAATCAGCTTGTTCCCGAAGCGGTCGCCGTACACCGGCCCGCCCGCAATGCGCACATCCATCTCCGCGCCGAACAGGTCAAGATAATTCTGCGCGACGGTGAAATAATGCCCAGCGGCAATGCCGTCTGTGCTGGTGCTCCGTACATCTGCCACAATCAGCCGCATGATGGTTCGTTCCTTTCGCCGCTTTTCTGCATCGCCTTGCTGTAAATCGCCATCAGCTGACGATAATTTGCTTCCGCCGTGAAATTCTCTTGATACGTTTTCAGTGCGCCTTCGCTGACGGATTCCGCGTGCTGCAGCCGGTTGAGCGTCTGCGCCAGCTGTTCCGCCGAGTCCGCCGGAAACTTGAAGCCCGTCACGCCGTCCGAAATCAGGGAACCCGCGTTGCCTAAATCCGAGCAAATCACCGGCGTGGCGACGCTGAAGGCTTCCACAATTGTCATCGGGAAGCCTTCATACCACTGTGTCGGCAGAATCAGCGCCTTGGACTGCCCCATCAGCGCCCGTGCCGCCGAATTTGGCACAAAGCCGCGCAGCTCCGCCTGCTTCAGCTTTTCCCGCGTCAGATATTCGCGGCACCATGCTTCCTCCGGCCCTGTACCGCAGATGATCAGCTTCATGCCCCCGCCTGAACGCTCGTAGCGCGCCCACGCTTCCAGCAGCAGCCGAATGCCCTTGAGCGCATCCAGCCGACCGATGTACACCACCTGATTTTCGCGCACCGCGTATGGCACAATCGTCTCCGGCGGTTCCACAAAGTTCGGCTTTACGGACACGTTTTCCGGCGGAATCTGCTCAAGCGCCAGCAGCTTCTGCCGGTTGAAGTCCGTCAGCGTGATGTAATGCAGGCGGCTGTACGTTTTGAGGGCGCGGTGCAAACGTGTGCTGAGCACGCAGAGCACCGTCTGCAGGCGGCTGCCGCGGTAGCAGCGGTGCTTCACCGCGCAGTGCAGCCCCTTTTTCGTGCAGTCCTCGCAGATATGGCCGTCGCGGTAGAAAAGCGCGTTCGGGCAGAGCAGACGGAAGTTGTGCACCGTCTGCACCACGGGAACGCCCTCGCGCAATGCCGCGTAATACACTGCCGGGCCAATCAGCGGCAGCGTGTTGTGCACATGCACCAGCGAAATCCGGTTTTCGCGGATGCTCCGTCGAACCTCGCGGTATGTACGGATGCTGAAAAACATCCCCAGCGCACTGCGGATTTTCTCCAGCGCTCCCATGCGCGAAATTTCCTCGTTCCGCCGCGCATACAGCGCCGCAGCGTGACCGTGCGTTTCCAGCAGGTGCTTCTCGTTCGCCACAACGACATCCTCGCCGCCGGGAACCTGATAATAGTCGTGTACCAGCAGTACAGCGGGCTGTTTTGTCGCTTGCTGCATTTACTTTCTCCTGATGGTCGCGTTCCAGATGAATTTCAGATTCGTGCTCCAGTAGCGCTGGAATAGCCGCTTCGGGTCTTGCATCAGGCGATAGAGCCATTCCAGGCTGTGCTTCTGCATCCATAACGGGGCGCGCCTCACGTTGCCCGAAAAGAAATCAAAGCCCGCGCCGACGCCAATCATCAGCCCATGCACACGTCCTTGGTGCGCCGCCATCCAGCGCTCCTGCTTCGGCGCTCCCAGCCCGACCCACACAAAATCCGGCTGCGCCTGATTGATGCGCGCCACGGCAAGCGCATCTTCCTCCGGTGTCAGTTCGCGGAAGGGCGGCGCGTCTGTGCCCGCAATTACCAGCCCCGGATACTCCTGCTGCAGGCGCGCAATCATTTTCTCCTGCACTTCCTGCGTGCTGCCGTAGAAATAATGCCGCCAGCCGTGTGCCGTGGACTGCCGAAAGACCTCCATCATCAGGTCAGGCCCGGTTGTCCGCTGAATCTGCGGATACCCGCGCCGCCGCGCTTCTTGCGCCAGCGGATTGCCATCCGGAATCGCCATCAAACCGCCGTTCTGCACGGCACGGTAGTCCGCATCCTCGTAACTGACGACGGTTGTATGTACATTCGATACGCAGATGTAATCTCCCTGCAATTGATGAATATTCTGCGCCAGATATTTCAGCAGCCAATTCATGTTGATGACAGCAATATTGACCCCTAAAATCGGACAGACCGGAATTTCACGCTTGTCCACTTTGCGGCAGTACTGCGCTGCTCCTTCGTGCGCCGTGGCAAACACCCCTTTCCCCGCTTCCCCAGCAAGAAACCTTGATACTATTTCCAGATTCATCTGCGCCATCTGCTTGCGCCTTTTCCCTTCTGGCGTCCGCTCATTCCACTTAGCGTAGCGCTGCTACGCTGCGTTCCATTCACGTTAGCCAGAATGAAAAATTCGCCGCGCATCTTGGCGCATTCTTATCTGGAAATAGTATGAATCATAAATTACCATTTTCATTATAACGCAAACATCAGTAATTTGCAAGCATTGCCATTTCAGACGATGAAGAAATTTCCTTTTTTTCTGCGGATGAATTGCCGCCCCGTATTCGTTCTTTCATTAGCACACCAATGCGAAAGGAGTATTCTTTATGAAGAACTGCATTTCCCGTTTCTGCCTGCTTGCCTTGCTTCTCCTGATGACCATCGCCCCTGTCCGCGCGGAAATTATCGGGCAGACGACGGAGAACGAGTACATCCACCGCCTGATTGCGGACAACGGGCAGGAACTCTGCTTCGTGTCCGGCGAGAAAGACCCGTGCCTTTCCTATACGGATGTCAACTTCGACGGCATCAACGATGTGGTGATACTGACACAGCGCGGCGCGAGCAATTTTGTCTACCAGTTTTTCATTTCTGATGGCGAACAGTATGTTCTCTGTCCGCTGACGTTCACGAATTATGACCTTGACGCGGAACACAAAATTGTAAGGAGTTCTGTGAACGGCGGCTTGGCGGGCGGCATTCACAGAGAAACGCTGTACCGTTTTGAGGGGACGGAGGCGGTGCTGCTGCGCTGGGCGGTCGGCGAGGAGAAAGAGGAATGGACGTTCGACGCGGATGGTTATACCGTCCGGCACTACAATGATGTGCTGACCCTGCAGGTCTGGGAATATGACCCGGATATGGACGGCATCCTGATTTTTGAGCAGGATGTATCTACTGAAGATGAAAATGCGCTGAGGGAAGCGTTTCAAGCGGAAAATGACGCGCTCTGGTCGGGCATCCGCTAATACTATTTCCTGCATTCACCTGCGCCATCTGCTTGCGCCTTTTCCGCTCTGACGTCCGATCGTTCCATTTGGCGTAGCGCTGCTACGCTGCATTTCACTCCCGTTAGTCAGAACGAAAAATTCGCAGCGCATCTTGGCGCATTTTCATTTGAAAATAGTATAAAAAAAGTTAGTCATATCAAACGAAACCGCTTGACAATCCGCCGCGCTGGTGCTATCATTCAGATACCCTGATGGGGTATATTGCATTCATCGAAAGGATGAGGGCTGATGATAAAAACGACGCTGAAAATTGATGGCATGATGTGCGGCATGTGCGAGAGCCATGTCAATGACGCAATCCGCAAGGCTTTCCCGGCGGTCAAGAAGGTGACTTCCTCCCATGGCAAGGGTGAAACGGTGGTCATTTCCGAAGATCCGCTGGACGAAGCGCAGGTGAAAGCTGCGATTGCCGCGACGGGCTATGATTTCAAGGGCATGTCAAGCGAGCCGTATCAGAAGAAGCGTTTCCTTTTCTTCTGATGGTTTCATTCGCACAACAAAAAGCAGGGCTGTCTCCGGCGTGGAGGTAGTCCTGCTTTTTGTTTTCTGTGTTAGTTGATTTTTGTTGTGCAGAGGGTTTCGCCTCTGCGGAGGCGACAAGAAAGCATGAAAACAGATGAAGTCTGCGGTCGCCCCCTGCCCCCCTTCGCTATTTCCCCCACTTGATATGCTTCATGTGCTTCATCACCAGCGTGGCGCTCACGCCGGTCAGCGCGCCGAAGAGAATGCCGCTGAGCATTAGGACAGCCATGTAGTACGCCAATTGCGACGTGTGGAGGATAATCATCGCCATCACGATTTGCCCGACGTTGTGCATCACGCCGCCGACAATGCTGACCGTGACCGGGTGCATCCACTTCATGCGCGAAAGGAGACACATGCTTGCCAGCGACAGCACGCCGCCGGCCAGTGCGTACGGCAGCGCAGCCACGCCGCCCAAAAACAGCGAGGACAGCACCACTTTCAGCAGCATCAGTACCCACGCCGTCGGCAGGGACAGCATGTAGACCGCGAAAATCAGCACGCCGTTGCTTAAACCCAGCTTGATGCCCGGTACGCCCAGCAGCGGCGGAAACAGGCTCTCCACCCAGCCCAGCACCAGCATCAGCGTCAGCAGCACACTGCACAGCGCAAGCTGTTTTGTGGTGATTCGCTGCTTATTCATTTGCTGCGTCCTCCTGCACGGTCGTCAGCCAGTCCATCAATTCGTCGCGGCTGTACAGCTGGAGCGTCACCTGATTCGGCAGACAGATAATCCTGTTGCCCAAAATGCGTGTGTCCTTGTTTTCCAGCGTCACTTCACCCTGCTCCACGCAATCCTGATTGTCGCAGTTCGCCTCGTGCATGTCGATGCTTGTCGGGGTGACATGGACGATGTTGATGCAGTCGCCGTGGCGGAAGCGATAATAGCCCTCTTCGGTCAGCGGAATCGGCTGATACGTTTTGTCACCGACGGTGACGACGAGGAATGCTTTCACCTGCGACAGGTCGGGGGTGGCGGTGGCTTCGGGGACGTCTGTGACTTCCGGCGCGGCAGTCGCTTCCGGTGCCGCGGTGATTTCGGGGGTCACCGCTGCCTCCGGTGTGCTGATCGCAAGCTCTGTCGGCGCATCTGTTGCGGTCAGGGGCAGCAAAGGCGCATTGGCGTCTACATTCGCGGGTGCGTTCCTCCGCAGCACAACCATCAGCACCGCCACAATCAGCAGCAGCGCTGCCACAATCAGCACATTGCACCACAGGCCATTCCGCTTCGCCTTAGGATTCGTTTCCTTCTTCATACCCGTTCCGCACAATCCTTTCGTTATTGAGTATTCCCATCATACAACGCCGAGTCGGATTCGTCAAGGGGCGCGCGCAGGTGTTACAAACTTGTCACAAAGCGGCGAATCCATCCCGATGTCAGCAGGCGCTTTTGCCCGTTCTATTGGAAGCGGAACGCATTAGTCCGCGCCGCCCCATGGCAACGAAACCGACAATATCCGCAATCAGCCAGCCCGCCGGAATTGCCAGCCAAATCGCCATCATGCCGAAATGCGGCGCGAAGGCATAGGACAGCACAACGCGCAGCCCAAGCGAAAGGACCGTCAGGACGATGCTCATGCCCGCCTGCTCCAAACCGCGGAAAATGGCATAAAGCAGGAACAGGAAGCCGATGCCGATGTAGCACAGCCCCTCGGTGCGCAGGTACGTTACGCCGATGGAAAGAGACTCCGCCGATGCATTTTTGAGGAACACAAGCAGCAGCGGCTCGGCGAAAATCGCCACGAGCGTGGAAACAATCAGGCAGAAGCCGCCGGAAAGCAGGAACGCTGTGCGGATGCCGTGACGGAGGCGCTGCGGCTGATTCGCCCCCTGATTCTGGGCGACGAAGGTCGCGAAGCCGTTGCCGAAGTCCTGCGCGGGGCTGTACGCCAGCGAGTCAATCTTCACGCCGGCGGTGAATGCCGCCATCGCTGCCAGACCGAAGCTGTTCACGAGACTCTGCACACACAGGATGCCGAAATTCATGATGGACTGCTGAATGCTGGTCATGGCAGAGACGGAGAAGATGCGCCTGAACAGCGCACGGTCGGGGCGCAGGTCGTGCTGCGAGGGCGTCAGCGCCGGAACGCGGAAGAGCACATAA
>UMDU01023597.1_pt1 | contig 13027 bp, 20 predicted proteins | sample 1964581 | NCBI WGS metagenome assembly UMDU01 (sample SAMEA4836003, study PRJEB28245) | human gut metagenome | biome: gut microbiome; material: fecal sample | place: Denmark | collected 2008
ATGACTCACGGCGGGCTGGTAACTCCTACCGGGAAGCTCACCGGGGAGGATTTCAAGACCCGCAATGCTGAGATTTTCGCCACCCTGCCGGTGGCGGTGCAGCGCTGGGCTGGCTCTCCGGCAGAGTTGAGCACGACCTTTGGCCGTGACAGCGCAGACCTGCTCCAGTTCGTGAAGCCGGGCTTCATTCGGGCTGTACAGGATGCCCCGGTTGAGAATTTGAAGCCCCCGGCACTGCCCGGCGGGGCAAAGGCGCAGATTGGAGGTTGAAATGCAGCTTCGTTCTATCGTGTCGCTGGCCTGTGCGGTCAGTCTTTTTACCGGAAGTGCTCTTGCCAGCGCGGTCTATACCCGCCGGGTAGACGAACTCACCATGGAGCGGGACATTTACGCCAGCCAGAAAGAAAACTGGATGAACAAGGCCGTGGAGCGCAAGGAAACAATTGAGCAGATGCAGACCGAGGTTGAGCAACTCACGGACACGCTTGCCGCAGATCAGAGCATTGCCCTTACATACGCAGGGGAGTTTCACTGCACAGCCTACTGCTCCGAGGAATACCCGCATATCTGCGGGGAGGGGCAGGGCATCACATCCAGCGGTGCCAAGGTTCAGCCGGGCGTGACGGTGGCCGCTGACACCAGCATCTTTCCCTATGGCACGGTCATTCTGATTGAGGGCGTAGGGATGAGGGTGGTTCAGGATACCGGCTCACTCATCAAGGAAAATGCCTTAGATGTGGCCGTTGGCACCCATGCGGAAGCGATTTCGTGGTCGGGCTGGGGTTCTCACAAGGTCTGGATTGTGACGGGAGGTGAGACGGATGCCGCTGAATGAGTACGGCGAAAAGCTAGATTCCAACGGCTATGCACCCAGCATCCTGCATGATAAGCCGGTCTGCCTGATCTGCGGGCGGTATGGCACAGCACGGCATGAGGTGTACTTCGGGAGCGCCTACCGGGCAAAGAGCAAGCGTCTGGGCCTGTGGGTGACGCTTTGCCCGTGGTGCCATCAGAACGGCCCGACCGCCATCCACAACAACCATGATGCTGATCTTCGGCTGAAGCGCTGGGCGCAGAAAAAGGCTATGGAACACTATGGCTGGCCGGAAGCCCGGTTTATTCAGGAATTTGGGAGGTCGTATTTATGAGTGAAAAATGCCCGATTATTGCCATTGATCCGGGCAACAGGCAGAGTGCCTACTGCGTTATTGACTGCAACACCTTGAAGCCGCTGGAGTTCGGCAAGGTCGATAACGAAGAATTGCGCAACAAACTGGTTTTTGCCAATGAACAGGGCTGGCAGTGGGCGGTCATTGAAATGGTGGCTTCCTACGGCATGGCCGTGGGCAGGGAAGTTTTTGATACCGTCCTCTGGATTGGGCGTTTCTATGAAGCATTGTCCATCCAGATGGCGCAGAAGCCGCGGCTTCTCTGCCGCATCGAAGAAAAACGGCACATTTGCCATGACAGCCGGGCAAATGACCCGGCCATCCGGCGGGCGCTGATTGACCGTTTTGCAACCCACGATTTGAAAAACGGAAAAGGCACCAGCAAAAACCCAGATTTCTTTTATGGCTTCAAGGCGGACATCTGGGCGGCATACGCCGTCGGCCTGACCGCCATCGAAAACAACAACAACGATTACAAAATTTCATCTGATTGCTGAAAGGAGTACATACCATGAGCGAAATTTCCAACTACGAGGCCCAGAAGAAAAAGCTGCAGGGCCTGTGCGATGAGCACAACTTCACGTTCTGCTTCTTCAAGGACCGCTATCCCATCACGCTGGTGATCACCCCCATCAATGACGTTGCCACCCAGATGGATATGCTGGGCAATGTGGAAGAAACCGGCTATTGCAGTCAGGATTCTTCTATGTGCTGGTACTTTGAGAACAGCGAGCTGAAGACCAAGGTCAAGGGTACGTTCAGCATCGACAAGGTTCTCCGCACCAAGATTGAGAACATCCTGCTGAAGATGATCTCTTTCTGGCAGCAGTTCTTCTTCCGTGACCTGATGGAGAACGGCAAACTCCGCAATTTCGGCGTGCCGGTGCCTGATGTGCCGGATTCCAATTCTCAGAGGGATTCCAAGCAGGACACCAAGCAGGAGACCCCGCAGGACGACACCGACGATGAACCGACCGAGGACTCCGCTGAGGACGATACGGAGGAATAACCGATGGCAAAGGCAACGGCAGTGCGAAACATCCGGGACGACCACCAAAAAGCATTCCTGAAAATCTTCAACAGTCTGTGCGGCCGGTTCAATCGGTGGCAGGTCTGGCAGGACTTCGTGATGGTGACCGCCATTGAGATTTCCAATGCCACCGACAAACAGAATGCTCCAGAGCGCACCAAAACCTATCAGACCATCATTTCCAAGTACAGCGATGCCGAGCAAAATAAATTTGCTGAATTGCTGGCCGAGGTCATCATGGGAATGGAGCAGAACCCCGACCAAGATTTTTTAGGGGAACTGTACATGCTCTGTGAGCTGGGCAACGATGCATCCGGGCAATTCTTCACCCCGTATGACGTTTGTAGGTGCATGGTGGAAATCTCCGGGGGAAGCGACCCGGCGGCAGAGAATGCCGGATTCTTTTCGGTTTCGGACCCGGCCTGCGGTGCGGGCGCACTGCTGATTGCTTTTGCCAACCTGTGCAGGAGAAAAAATATCTGCTACCACGACAAGGTGCTTTTTGTGGCGCAGGATATTGACCTGATTGCAGGACTGATGTGCTACATCCAGCTCAGTTTTTTAGGCTGTGCTGGATATGTAGTCATCGGGAACACCATTACAGAACCAAGCACCGCGTATGATCGCCGTGGGCTGCTCCCGGCGGGGCCGCAAAGCAGGATTTGGTACACACCGTTCTTTTCTACGGACATTTGGTTTCTGCGCCGCCAGTGGGCGCAGATAGAACTTCTGATGAAGCCTGTCTGCCGCCAGACCGAGCAAGCAGAGCCGGAACACAAAAAGGATGATGCTGCACCGCCGTTGTGTGAGACCAAGACCGGGCAGCTCACATTTTTCTGAAACCATGGAGGAAAATAAATCATGGCAGAGATCACGAACATTGCGTGCAGGAGACTGCATCCGCACCCTGACAACCCCCGCAAGGAACTGGGGGATTTGACGGAACTTGCCGCCAGCATCAAAGAGAACGGCATCTTCCAGAACCTGACCGTTATCCCCGGCCACTACCTCAACAGCCGGGAGTACATTGCGAAGTGCGTTGACGAGGGCGGGGATGCCGCAGCAGCAGCGGCAGCATGGACACCCAAGGCTGTGTGGTCCAGCGATGACTACACCATCATCATCGGGCATCGCCGGGCCGCGGCCGCACAACAGGCAGGATTGTTTGAAGTGCCCTGCGTGGTCGTGGAAATGGACGAAAGGGAACAGCTGCAAACCATGATGATTGAGAATATGCAGCGTACCGACCTGACTACCTATGAGCAGGCGCAGGGCTTCCAGCTGATGCTGGATCTGGGCGACACGGTGGAGCAGGTGGCATCCAAGTCCGGCTTTTCCCAGTCAACCATCCGCCGCCGGGTGAAGCTCCTTTCTCTTGACCGGGATGCGTTCCGCCGGGCAGAACTTCGCGGTGCCACGCTTTCGGACTATGCAGAGCTGGACAAGATTGAGAGCGTCGAGGGCAAAAATAAGGCGCTGGAAGCTCTTGGTACTCAGAACTTCCGCCGGGTGATGCAGGACATTCTGGAAAAGCAGAAGTGGGAACACCGCAAAGCTGAATGGATTGCAGAACTCAAGAAATTTGCGGTTGAGGACCCGAGTGTTAATTATCAGACCCATGAACACGTTACCGGGTACAGCAAGTGGAATATCACAAAAGATGTTGTTGTGCCGGAAGATGCAGATCATGTCCAGTATTTTTACAAGGTGGGTGACATCCAGATTGACCTTTACAAGACCCGCGATGTAGAAGCCGAGGATGCCGAAAAGGCAAAGAGGGATGCCGCCCGTGAGGAAGAACGCATGATTATGGAGAGCTTCCACAACATCACGGAACTTATGTTCAATCTCCGCCGTGAATTCGTAGTGGAGCTGACTCCTACCGATTGCAAAAAGGGCTTCCCGGCTATTGCCTGCTACATGGCCTGCGCCGCAGACGATAATTTTGATTTAGACCTGACGCTGATTGGAAACATCCTCGGTGTGGAGCTGTCGCAGGAATTTGTGGACAGTTCCGGCAAGGACTGGTACAAAATTCTGGATGAAGATGGGGTCTACGGTACGATGCCGGAAAAGGTGCTGCTGGCGCTTGCCTATTCTTCGATGGACAGCAGCTATTGCGGTTACTGGAGTAAGGACTGGAATGTTGAGCGCCAGAAATATGTGTACTCTTATCGGGAAAATCCGACACTGGATGCCACCTATGAAATGCTGACGGCGCTGGGGTATGAGATCAGCGACGATGAGCAGGCATTGAGGGACGGCACCCACAAGATTTTCCGGGAGTACGGCTCTGATGAAAAGAAGTGGTCGGATTGTGACTACTGCAAGGCGGCACACCCGAACTGTGATAAGTGCTGCAAAGCCTGTGATGAACCTTGCAATGCCGTTCAGGACTGCAAGAAAAATGAAGAAAGGACTGAAAACGATGAATGAGAAAACTATGGGGGCTATCCCTGTTTCTGCACTGGAGCGTCTGGAGCAGAGCGCTGTGAAGCTGAGCCTGATTACTTTTTGCCTGCGTCACGAGGAACTCAAGGCCGCACCTGATGCGGCGGAGATCCACAGCATCAAATCTGACCTGAGCCGGGCATTGCGGGAGGTCAGCACCAATGCTGCCGCCTGTGCGCTGACCGGCGGCATCCCGGAAAAGGCAAAGGCAAGCACCCCTGCGGGGGCAGAGCCTAAGCGTGTTCAGCGGAAAGAAATCCCCAAAGGCACGGCCTACGGTGTCCTGCGCCTGCGCTGCCCGAAATGCGGGGATGTGTTTGGCCGGTTCCTGCGGGAACCCAGCGCCAGTGTGACCTGCCGTTGCGGCGGGGAAGTTCAGCTGGACAACCTGACACGGTATGAGTTCACCTGCCCCTGCTGTGACTTTGAAGCCCGCGGCCGCACAAATCTGGAAGACCCCGAAATCACGGTGCCCTGCAAGTGCGGCAACCCGGTCACGATGAAGTGGGACCGCAACAAGCGTATGTACCATGAATGAGGGCGGAAGCAATGACACTTGTGGGTGCCGCTGCTGGAGCCGCCGGAGAAAGAAAAGCAATGAAAGAAAAAACCATCACAGTTTCGCATGAAGTGTCACCGGAATATGGAAAATGCAGTTTCGGTGGGGACTTTTGGGGAGAAGAAGTGTGCAAGTACCACGCACTTCGTACCCAGACACACGGAAATAAGGCACCGCCGGAATACAGAAAACCCAAGTGCCTGTTATTCAACTGCTGGCTCGAAGAACCCTACAAGAAGTGTGAAGCATGCAGAAAAGCGTGCAGAGAGGAGAACGAAAAGTGAAAGCTGTCCTTATCAGCATCAAGCCCAAGTGGTGTGACCTGATCCGGCGGGGGCGTAAGACGGTTGAGGTCCGCAAGACCTGCCCGAAGCTGGAAGTGCCGTTCAAGGTTTATATCTATGAGACCATGGATGGCGGTCGTGGTAGCGGCCTTGTTTTCGGCGAGTTCGTCTGCAACGGCTTTGATGTGTTCAGGCCGATCGGCAAGGGCATCAGCATCAAGCGTTTCCCGGCGCTGTACGAAAGCTGCCTGACCCTTGATGAAATCGTAAAGTATGCGCAGGGTGAGCCGGTATATGGCTGGCAGATCTCTCAGCTGAAGCTCTACGAGGAGCCGCTCAAGCTGGAGGATTTCTCCCGGCACGGTTTCTGTGGCATGAACGGGACTGGCGTTTGCGGCAATGCAGACTGCGAGAACTATCAACCGTCTGGCAACTATATGGAGCCGCCCACCTGTGCAGTCAATGGCTGCATCCTGTATGAAGCGCCGCAGAGTTGGTGCTATGTGGAGGAAAGGGAGTGTTCGGAATGAAGTGGATTCAGATTACCGATGTCATAAAGTGGATTGCTGTGTGCGTTGCAATCTCCATTTCTGTTTATGTGACAAGGGATGGAAGATACCTCTGGTTTCTTCTCATCCCTGCATTCCTGATTTAAGTGGGGTGATGGCAATATGATAGATTGTTCTATATGCAAGGCGAGGGCGTACTGCTGGGAAGCAGTTGAACCCGGCTCCATCATGTGCGGCATCAACCTGATGCAGCATGGTGGGACGAAAAGTGAACCCGAAACGCCGCGGTCGATAAGCGTGAAGCTGAGTCCGACCTTTTGCGCATACTGCGGTAAGCCGCTGAAAATTATTGGGACAGAGCGCTTCTGCAACAACGTCCAGTGCTTCAACCGCTTTCAGAATGTATAAAGGGGGATGCCTGATGTCAAATTTTCAAAAAGATGTCCAGCTCCTCACTGATTTGCAGGAGCTGATCTCCGATGCAGAGCGCACCGCCAATATGCCGGGGTATGCGGGGGCTGTATTCAATGCAATCTCCCCGGCGCTGAAAGCGGCCATGCCGGCAGCACAGAAGAAAGCCCGGCGGCAAATCGATGTGCTGACCCGCGCCAAAGAACGGCTGATGGAGCTGATGGAGGAACCGCAGAAATGACCAACGGTGACTTTATCCGCTCGATGTCGGATGCAGACATCCGGGAAAACTTCACCCAGCTGCTCTGTGAATTCGTCCAGCGGAAGCAGACGAGCCGTTGCCGGAGCAGAGAACATTGCTTCCACTGCATCAAGGACTGGCTGAAAGAAGAAAGCGTGGCGCTTAGGAGGGCCGATGATGACACTGAATGAGATTCGCAAGCTCCGGGGGATGACCCTCAGCGAGTTTAGCCGGAAGTCAGGGCTGTCCCCGCATACTGCACGGAACCTGATGGGCTACAGGGAACTCTACGGAAATCCTCGGATGGACACGATGGTGGATGCGGCGCGGGCGCTGAATGCGGTCGTGACGATCACCCCCAAGGGCGTGACGATCCGCGCCAGAAAGGAAAGCGCATGACTCCTATTCCATTCCGTGAGCAGAACATCACCTATAATCCGCCGGAGGGCATGGAAGACAAGTGCGAAGCTCTTCCAGCTTTCCGGGGAGAGGGACAGGTGATCTCCTGCTGGCATCTTACATTATGGGAGCGCATCAAGCTCCTGCTGACCGGGCGGCTGTGGTTCTCGGTGATCGGCAATGGACAGCCGCCTATCTGGCTGGGCGTGGATTGCCCGTTCATTCGTAAATAATCCGACCGCAAGACCTGTATTTTTGCCGTAAAATGTGCTAAAATAATTAGGTAGCACCTCTACAAATTGGAGGCCGCGCACATATTACTGGAGGTCAGGTATGACGGTGCAAGAGCTGTCCAGATACTTAACGCTTCGAAAGCAGATTGATGAGGACAAAGAAATCTACGAGAACATGTGCCAGAAGATGGGACCAGCATCCCCGTCACTGTCAGGAATGCCCCATACTCCCGGTGTTCGTGATAAGGTTGGTGATCTGGCCGCAGACCTGGCAGACTTGGATGCCGGCATCAAAGAGCTTGAAGCCGAAGCCGAAAGGGTACTTCCAGCAATAGAAGAATTCTGTGTGTCGATTTCAGACCCACGGATGCGCCTGATTTTCAGGCTCCGTTTCGTGCGGTGCCGCTCATGGGCAGAGATTGCAGGAACACTCGGAAGGTACTATACCGAAGCCGGAGTGTGCAAGATGGCATATAATTACCTCAAAAAGATAGCCTGAATTAAATTCAAAAGGCCGCTGTCTCAGTATGAAAATGCTGATTCAGCGGCTTTTTCTTTTGCTTGCCTGCCACGGGTGGAAAGCGTAGTTTGTCAGATGACTTCCAATGGTTTCTGATGGGTTCTAATGACTTCCAATCGGTACGAATGCTTTCCAATGCTTTCTGATGACGCAAGGCGCAAGGCATGGTATTATTATGCTACAAAATCCTAAACAAAGCCGGGCGGTGCAGATCATCTGATGTGCGCCGCCATTTTTATGGAAAGGAGGATTTTTCCGCCCCGCGTTGCTCCTTTGCGCGGGAAATCGTGCTTCCAGTCATCCCCGGTTCGCCGCCGGGGCTGTCTGGAAGCAGGTCATCATAAGGAGCAATTCATGGAAATCAGAAAAGTACCTATCAGCCTGCTCAATGCAGCACCCTACAATCCGAGAAAGGATTTGCAGCCCGGCGGCCCTGAATCTGGCGCTGAACAAAATCAGCGGCCAGTGGGACAATGAAAAGCTGTCTGCCGTCCTGCAGGATCTTTCTGCCGGCTTCGATGTTGAGGTGACAGGCTTCGACCAGCATGAGGTTGACGCACTGGTTGCATCCTTTGCGGAGAGCGGCCATGAGTACGAGCTTCCCGGCTCTGAACCCTATATCAATAATTTCTTTGATTCCGGGGTTCAGGCAAAGCCCAAGGCCGAGGAACCCGCTGCCGTTCCTGCACCGGAAGCCCCGGCACAGGATGCAGAGATGCACCCCAGCGCTGCACCCACACCCAATGAGGTGCAGGCAGTCCAGCCCGGCGGGAAAAAGACCGTCATTGTGCCTAATCTGTCTGAACAGGATGCAACCACCCTCGTGGACGTTCTCAAGGACATGGGCTTTGCGTACCGTCTGGAGGATGCGGCATGACACAGTATGTGATATGCGCACTTCAGATGGAGGGCTTTCACTGCTGGCCGGAGGCTGATGGAGAACTCGCATATCTCAAAAACTCACACCGTCATATCTTTTTTATTACGGCAGAGTTTCCAGTTCACAATGCAAACCGTGAAATAGAAATCATCAGCCAACAGAATGCAATCAAGCGCTATCTTCTCTCCAAGTATGGGGATGAGGATGGCGCTTGTCATTTTGGGCGGCGCTCCTGTGAGGACATCGCCGCCGAAATCCTGAACCAGTTTGAAAACTCCACATCCTGCACCGTCCTTGAAGATGGGTTTGGGGGTGCGCGAGTTGTTCGATAACAACATCAAAGTGCATTTTGCCGGGAGCGACGGCGGAGAGATATTCTACGCCGCCCTGCTGGCAGCACAAACCAAATACCGGCTGTTTTCCTGTTACAAGTACATTCTCAAGCGTCGCCCGGATGATGATTTCCGGCTCCCGGCGGACCATGTGATCCGTGTGCAGGATACAGTCAACCGCCATGTGATACAGGATAGCGGCCTGTTCACGCTGATGTTTGGTGCCGGGAAAGGGCAGACACAGACGTTGGAAAGCCTGACCGAGTGGCAGGACAAGCTCATAGCATTCGTGCAGCAGAATGATCTCCGCTGTACCTGTGTCGAGCTGGACTGCCAGAAAGTGCTGGGCGTAAGGGAAGCGTGGTACTTACGGGAGCGGATGAAGAAGCTACTGGATAACCCCCAAATCAACGTATTCCATTTTGAGGATGGGATGCGGGGACTGGACAGCATGATAGATTTCAGCGACTACATAGCCCTGAGCATCCCGGAGCTGCGCATCATCAAGCCGAAGACGTTCCGGGAGGACACCCGCTATCTGACCCACTACATCAAAAACCGCAAACCTGAGATCGACATCCACCTTTTGGGATGCACCGATGTGAAGATGATCGCACAGAACAGCTTCTGTACCTCCGCAGACAGCACCAGCTGGCTGTCCGGGGTCAAATATGGCTGGTTCGATGATGGCAACCAAAAGGCACATATCAATCAGTTCCGAAAAGACCTCATAGAACAGCGGCTATCCGCGGTGAGGACCATTACAGAGGGCAGGGGGCTGGAGCTGACAGATAAAACGCTTCTCTATGGAGCGAGAGCCAGCCTGTGCGCCACCATCTGCAAACAGAAATATACACGAGCCGCAGGCTCACAAGAATAGGAGCAAAAATGAAAAAGACAAACGAGAACTTGGTGATCCTGATTACGTTGTTTGCAATCAGCATTGTCATTGCCAACGTGACCGGCGCACGCACCATTACAACCGGCCTGCATATCGGCCCCATCGAGCTGGCCTTGAGCGGCGGTGCCATCACCTACGCCGTCACATTTCTCTGCACAGACATCATCGGCGAGATTTGGGGCAAGGCAACAGCCCAGCGCGTGGTGAAGTATGGCTTCATCGGCCAGATTTTTGCCACCGCCTGCATTATGATCACCGGCGTTTTTCCTGCGACGGATGCCGTCATGGACAATGCTTATCAAACCCTGCTGGGGCAGAACTGGATTTTCGTCATCGGCAGTCTGTCCGCATACCTCGTTTCCCAGTCGTGGGATGTGGCCGTGTTCCATGCAATCCGTGACCGCTACATTGCCAAGCATGGCAGTACCAAGGGTGGCCGCTGGCTCTGGAATAACGGCAGCACCATCACGAGCCAGATCTGGGACACGGTGATCTATGCGGTCATCAGCTTCGGCTTCGGTCTGGGCTGGGTGCATACCCACGAGGGCCGGATGCAGCTTATCGGTATCATCATCGGGCAGTATCTTCTGAAAGCCTGTCTGGCGCTGTTGGATACTCCCTTTTTCTATTTCTTCACAAGAAATGCAGACCGCCGCTGACGGCATCGTGTAGCGTGCGCTCTGTGTTCCGCCTGCCAGTTTGAGCAGAAACAAACAAAGGAGGATGGTGACTATGTAGATGGACAAGCGGGATAAAGGCTACACCCTGTATAAAAAAGGGCTGTCCTGCACCGAGATTTCCAAGAAGTTGGATGTGTCTATCAACACAGTAAAGTCATGGCGCAAGCGCCACTGGACGCAGGGTGCAGATGCACCCGCAAAACGCACCCTGCACCCAGAGGATGCACCCGCCGCACCTGACCCTGAAACAAGACCAAAGCAGGGCGCGCCGCCGGGTAATGTCAATGCCGTTGGAGCAGGTGCGCCCAAGGGAAACCGCAACGCCGTCAAGCATGGCGGTTGGTCTGAACTGATGTTCCGAAGCTGGACAGAGGAACACCGTCAGCTGTTGGATGCCTGTGACGAAGATGTGGATGCAGAAGAACTGCTCATAAATGAGCTGAAATTGCTGACCGCCCGCGAGGGCTATCTGCTGGAACGTATCTCCCACTATTCTCAAGAGGGAGCCTATGTTCAGACGCAGACCACATCCAAGAGAAGCAGGAATTTCAAGCGGCTGGATGGTGACACTGAAAAGGAAAAGAACGATTTGCAGTCCTATGTGGAAGCCATTGATGCCAAAGTAGCCGCCGGGGAGCGTTTGCCGGGCAATGAAACCCTGACAAATTCCACTCTGGAAGCGTCCTACCTCATCATAGAACGCTTGAACAAGCTCCTGACCGATGTGCAGCGGCAGAAAGCCCAGTGCATCAAACAGCTGGCTGAACTGCGCAATATGAGCGGCGGCGGAAAGAGCGAACTGGTTGACGACTGGGTAGCAGCCATTCAGGCCGCAGAGGAGATGGACGATGACGCGCCGTGAGTTTTTCCAAAGAAGAATACCGCGGTACCGCAAAGACCCGCTCCTTTTTTTCAAGGAAGTGACTCACTTTGAGCCGGATCCATGGCAGCGGGAGGCGGCTGTGTCGGTATCACAGCATCGGCGTGTTGCCATCCGTTCCGGGCAGGGCGTGGGCAAAACAGCATTGGAAGCCAATCTTATGTGGTGGTTCATTGCCTGTTTTTCCTACCCGCGCATCGTCTGCACCGCACCCACGATGCAACAGTTGGACAACGTCCTGTGGGCAGAAATGGCAAAGTGGCTGGACGCAAGCCCGGTGCTTCAAATGATGTTCACATGGACGAAGACCCGCGTATACATGAACGGCTATGACCGCCGCTGGTTTGCCGTCCCGCGTACAGCCACAAAGCCTGAGTCCCTGCAGGGCTTCCACGAAGACAATATGCTTTTCGTGGTGGACGAAGCATCCGGTGTTGCTGACCCCATCCTTGATGCCATCGGCGGCACCCTGACCGGTGCCAACAACAGGCTTCTCTACTGCGGGAACCCCACAAAGGCGACCGGCGGCTTTGCTGAGAGCTTCCAAGGGGACGGCATGGACTGGTACTGCATGACGGTATCAAGCCGGGACAGCCCCCGCACCAGCAAGGAAAACATAGCTGCCCTCGAAAAGAAGTACGGCAAAAATTCCAATGTGGTGCGCGTCCGTGTGGATGGCCTGCCGCCGGTCGCGGACAGTGATGTGTTCATACCCAGCTACATTGCGGAAAAGGCCACCATGAATGAGCCGCTTCCGCATGACAGCCCGGTGCGACTCTCCATCGGCTGTGACGTTGCCCGCTTTGGTGATGACTGCACTGTCATTGCCCCCAACATAGATGCTGACGTTCAGGAACTGAAAATTCGGAACGGACAAGATCTGTGGGCAACGGCAGAGGACATCATCTTTGAGTATCTTTTCCTGCTGGAGAAGTACCCGCAGTACCCCGGCATGGTCTATGCCATCATTGATGATACCGGTCTGGGCGGCGGCGTGACCGATATTCTGCGCCATGAAAGGGAAGCCAGAGGGCTGAACCAGCTTGAGGTTATCCCGGTGAACTTCGGTGCATCCGTGCCGCAGGAGGATGCCGCTGCCAACTATGCCGACATATCCACATGGATGTGGTCACTGGTTCGTGACATGGCACAGAGCGGGCGGCTGCACCTGCCCAATGATACAGAACTGATCGCCCAGCTTTCCACGCGAAAGTACGCTTTTGCCGGAACACCGCCGAAGCTGAAGCTGGAGAGCAAGGACATTATGAAGCGGCGCGGCCTGCCCAGCCCTGACCGGGCGGATGCCGTGGCGCTGTCCCTGTATCAGCCCGTCACCTACACATGGGAAATCGGATAGGAGGAAACAACAGAAACATGGCAGTATTTGGATTCGGACGGCGCAATGCCGTTGGGCGGCAGTACAATGGCGGGAACGTCAGCGTTATGCTGCCCCGGTACACTACGCCGCCTGAGCGCAATACGCGGGACTGGCTGGAAATGTTTGGCCGCAACCCGCGTTTGGCGGTTGTGGATCGCATTGCTTCCGAC
>UMDU01023571.1_pt1 | contig 12929 bp, 10 predicted proteins | sample 1964581 | NCBI WGS metagenome assembly UMDU01 (sample SAMEA4836003, study PRJEB28245) | human gut metagenome | biome: gut microbiome; material: fecal sample | place: Denmark | collected 2008
CACGGTTATAAATATCAACTAAAAGCAGGTTATCCAAAAGCAGGTTCTTGATAAAGTTGTCTTTATCAAATCTCTCTTTATATGCTACCAGAAGATTCTGGATCTGGAAACTGGCAATTTTACCCACCATATAGACATCATCACTGTCGCCATTGGCAAGCAGGATATATTCTAACTGATGATCGTCAAACACCTTAAAAAACTGATAGCCGTTTACAACCTGGCTGTCTGCAGGAGATTCCACAAATGCAAGCGCCGGCTCCATATATTTGTCTGCTTCCGGAAATGTAGCAGCCAGCACCTTCCCCTCTACATCGATAATGCATAAATCAATGCGGGTAATCCCTTTTAACCCGTCAATCGTATTTTGAAGTATCTGATTTGAAATCATAAGCTCCACTCCTTCTATCTTCGTTTCATTTGAAACACACCCGGCAAATCAGGTTGCTGCAGCTGTCAGCTGTCCGAATGATCCTATGCCACAGTGCATAACCTCCATTGCACGCATGGGCAACTTTCACAATAAAAATATACCCATTGTCCCCACTCAAAAATACCTAGATTCTATTTTAATGCAAAACAGCAAAAAAAGAAAGAGGAAATGCATATTTTTTATGCACTTCCTCAATGTATGCTGCTTTTTTCCTATTTTTTACAGTGTACATAGTTCACAAAGAAAAAATTTATGACATCTGTTCCTGAAATCCTTCACCGAGCACTTCCCGCGCATCGGAAACGATCACAAACGCATCCGGATCTACTTCCCTTACGATCTCTTTTACCTGCACAATCTCTTTTTTGGATACTACGCAGTAAAGCATACATTTTTCTGCACCGGAATACATGCCCTTTGCCCGAAGTCCTGTAACACCGCGTTCTAATTCTGTCATGATACGTTTTGCCACCTGTTCATAGTGATCCGTAATGATAAATGCTGCTTTTGAGAATTTCAAGCCTTCCATCAGTGCATCTGATACCTTGCTCGTCACAAAGATCGCAACGATCGCATACAATACTGCGTGTACACCAAATACAAATAATCCGGCAACTACGACTGCACCATCTAAAAACTGTATGATCTGCACCACAGAATAATGTTTATAATAATGCTGGATCAGCGTCGCGACCATCTCTGTTCCACCGGTCGTTGATTTTGCAAGCAGTACAAGGCCCATTCCGACACCGCCGATACAGCCGCCAAAAATTGCTGCAAGTACATAATCACCATCGGTAAGATCCACAAGCGGCAGTATATAGAGCCAGAGAGAAAGTAACAATGTTCCAACGATCGTTCTCCATATAAAACGTTTTCCTTTGATCTTTAAAGCTGCCAAAAAAAGCGGCACATTGAGTGCAAGGTTCGTCAGCCACAGAGGAATTCCACCCGGAATCAGATACCCTGTCACATCTTTGATAATGATCGCAAGACCGGTAAAACCTCCTGTTACCATGCTGACCGGATCATACACGCACTGAATACTTACTGCAATAAGTGCGGTTCCCACAAGCATGAGGATATAATCCCAGACCGGAGATCTCTTATAAAAAAACTTCTGCATACCGAACCTCAGCTTTCATATTTTTCAATACTGTTTTTTAATCTGACACGGTGGATCAGATTCCAGAAAAAACCTTTGATTCTCGATCTTTTCCGGTGAACCTCAAATCCGCCGATTCCATACCATAAATTGGCATTGATCTTGTCGCGGTGTTCCACAAGAAAATGTTCCTGTCCCGGAGATGGAATGATTGAAATGATCACATCCGGCGTCGCCGCATTCATTTCATTGATCACACCCTCGAGATCTCCGACACAGTTTTCCGTTGCCGCCGCCCCTGCTAACACCAGTTTCGGGTATTCCTCTCTGAGTTCCTGTGTAAATTCATCAACAGCTCCCTGTGTCTCTCCAATAATAAAAACAGATTTGCGGTTGCGCTCCACACGTTTCAAAAATTCATCTGAAAAATCATTTTCTTCTGTCTCGCGGATCCGCTGCATCGTATCGACTCCAGCCGCCTGCAGAATGCCTTTTTCTCCGATCACTGCCAGATCAAGAGAAGAAATAACCTCTTTTAACACAGGATCTGATTCTGACTCAGTCAGCATCTGCATGGAAACCATCTCAATCACATTTAACATGTTATTATCATACCAGGCTTCCACGCGCATGATTGCTTCCCGCACTGTGTAATTGTCCAGTTGTATTCCAAGAATATCTATTTTCTTAATCATTTTACACCCATATTCATTTCCATATATTGAAAAAATATACGCGAACAGTATATCAAACATGGTGTAATATTTCAAGAAATACTGATCTTAGCTTTTATTTCTGTTCCGAATTTTTCGTTGTTGTAAACAATTTCTTTAAGCAGCTGTATGCAACCAGAACACCTAATATCATAAGAAGAAGTGCAACGATCAGCTGTAATCCATCTACTAAGAATGTTGCGTTGTGTGCCGCAATATTTGCTGCCAGAGCAATTGTTTTCTGTACCAGTGCGGTAAATGTAACTGCTAACATTACAAACATCGGTATGTAAAGTGTCCATCCGGTTCTTCCCGTCGTCTTTAAGAATACAGCCAGTGCGATCAGTACCATAGCAGCAAGCAGCTGGTTTGCAGATCCAAACAGCGGCCATACATTGCTGTATCCGCCAAGTGTCAAAAGATATCCAAAGAATAATGTGATCACAGTTGCAAAATATTTATTTGTCAGTACACGCTGTGCCGGTGTCATCTGTTTCGGATCTGTGCTTTCACCGTAAAACAGTTCCTGGAAAGACATACGTCCGATTCTTGCCACGGAGTCAAGTGAGGTAAGTGCAAGTGCCGATACACACATGGTCATAAATACGGTTGCAACCTGAACCGGTACACCAAGTTTCTCTAAGAACCCTGCAACACCGGAAGAGAAGATTGCAAACGGTGTTCCCTCCGGTTTTGTTCCACCAACTGCGACTGCTCCAACAACGACAAGTGCCACGATACCAAGTAATGACTCCACTACCATTGCACCATAACCGATCATCGGCATATCTTTTTCATTGCTGACCGTCTTTGAGGAAGTTCCGGAAGATACAAGACTGTGGAAACCGGAAACTGCACCACATGCGATCGTTACAAATAATGTCGGGAATAATCCACTTCCATTTACATTGAAACCATTAAATGCATTTAACTGCATCTGCGGATGTGCAACAACAACACCAACAACTGCACCGATGATCATACCGAGCAGCATAAATGTTGTCATGTAATCTCTAGGCTGCATTAAAAGCCACATCGGAAGTACGGATGCAAGGAATAAGTATGCCATGATGATGTAGATCCATGCTGTCTTTGAAGTATAGATTGGAAGTTTCATACCAACTGCAAACATTGCAACCAAAAGAGCGATTGCAACGACCGCTTTGACCCACTCGTTCATTTTTCCAACATGTTTCTGAATCACACCGAAGATAACAGCTACCACGATAAACAGCATGGAAATGGAAGCTGCTGCTGAGTTTGCATAAGCGGTTTCTGCGCTGTCAAGTCCGACACCGTTAAATGTTCCGGCTACCATATCCGTGAATGCTGCGATAACAAGCAGTGTAAACAGCCAGCAGAACAGCATAAACAATTTACGCCCTGTCTTACCGATGTATTTTTCGATGATCATTCCCATCGATTTTCCTTCATTCTTGACAGATGCATACAGTGCGCCAAAATCCTGCACAGCACCAAAGAATAATCCACCGATGATCAGCCACAACAGAACCGGTACCCAGCCAAACACGGATGCCAAGATCGGTCCGGTGACAGGTCCTGCTCCTGCGATGGATGAAAACTGATGTGAAAATACGGTAAATTTTGATGACGGTACATAATCCTGCCCATCCTCATGTGTGTAGGCAGGTGTCTTTGCCTTTGGGTCGATCCCCCATTTTTTTGCAAGCCATCTTCCATACAGCAGATATCCTGCCGAAAGCGCTACAATACCGATTAAAACAATTACTAATCCATTCATAACCATTTACCGTCTGCAGATTGCAGACAACTCCTTTCTTTTTTTCAGATAAACAATTTTCAGTGCAATTTTTTATTCATGACAATAAATTGCTGCTCTGCAAACATTCTATTGTCATAAAGAACAAAGAGTCGCTTGCGACTCTTTCGCGCTCGAGCGGTGCTGTTTACAGCTAACTTCTACTCTGCGGGATGCGCATCCCGCCCGGAGGGCTTTTTAATTCATAGGATGTAATTTCCTATGAATTAAAAAAAGCTTTCGTCTTTCTGATGTTCACACATCCAAAAGACGAAAGCCTGTACTTCCGCGATACCACTTTTCTTGCCATGTTTCCATGACCTCTCTGCCCCGTCATATATCTGTCCACTTGTCTTTGTACAAATATCCCTAACAGGTCTCTCTGTAACGGGAGAGTTCCGGTGCCGCTTACTGACCTCATGGCTTTCAGCGTACTGCTCGCAGAGGATATTATCAAAAGATGCATGTCATTTTCCACCTGCCAATGACTCTCTGTGATGCATTGCCTTCCAATAACGGTATTCTGTTCACTGCATTTGTTCTATTTATCTGTATGCCACATAGTTTAACACTCTTTTTTGAAATGTCAACCTCTATTTTTACATTTTCCTTTTTTTAGATATCTTTTCTGAATTGCCAGACATTTTCCTTAATGTTTTCATCTTTTTTCATATTTGAAATGTCAATATGTTTTCCACAGTTTTTCATTTTATTGCAAACTTTATGATTTCTACACAAAACAAACATTCGGTTTTTTTACTATGTAAACCACTCTTTTGGGGATAAAAAATGTGGATAACGTGGATAACTTCGTGTATAACTTTATTTTTCCACGTTTTAAGTGCATTTTAGCAGTGGACAACTTTTGGGATAACTTTTCTTCTTTGTTTATTACTTTTTTGTGCCCCGATATTTTGTGCATGTTGTATATTCTGCAAAGAACAAAAAAACCTTTTTAATTCACAGGACAGAGACTGCTTTTGAGGCTATGAGTGAAAAAAAATAGCTATCGTCCTAAGACAATAGCTATTCTTCATATTTATGAATTAGAAAATTCTTCTTACACAGATCGGACTTCTGTAATTTACATTAGAGAACTTGATACCGCTAGACGGTGTACTTGCATGAACGATCGTGCCGCCACCTACATAAATAGCAACGTGACCACTGTAGCATACAATATCTCCCGGCTGTGCATTAGAAAGACTTACCTCGTATCCAACACCTCTTAATGCGCTGGAAGAATGTGGAAGTCCTACGCCAAATGCTGCATATACACTCATAACGAAACCGGAGCAGTCTGCCCCGTTTGTCAGACTGGTTCCACCGTATACATAAGGATTACCGATAAACTGTGATGCATAACTTGCAACTGCCTGTCCATTTGAGCTTCCTGCTGACGCATAACTCTTTGAACTTCCGGAGCTCTTTGAAGAAGATGACTTCCTGTCAGCTTTCTTTCTTGCTGCATTTGCTGCTGCATCAGCTGCCTCACGCTCTGCCTCTTCTTTTGCAAGTCTTGCTTTTTCTTCTTCCTTCGACTCTGCCTGTACAAACTCAATGTTGAAATCTACATAATCTTTATGTACCCAGCCGTCACCCTCTTCTGTTGTTACTTTAGCCCAGTCTTCTACAGATTCATCATCAATAACAACCAGATCATCACCAACCGGTACCTGTGTCAGAATGCTTGCATCTGTAGACGGCTCTGTTCTTACATGAAGTGTTGTGGTATTAACTTTAGCATATTTTGTGCTGACTCTTTTTGCCAGTTCTTCATCATTTGGTACTACATATTCACATTTTACATATCCGTCAACATTACCGGACTTGATACGATACCAACCATTGTCAGTTGTTTCAAGGATTGTTCCTGCGGAATTGTTATACAGCTTTCCAAGTACCTCGCTGTCCGTATTTGGTTCTGAACGAACATTTACATAATTATCTACCTGCGCGATTGCAATATCTGTATATTCCGAAGCAACAACCGGTGTATCATTCTCACTGACCTGCTCTGCCTGCTCTGCTGCCTTCTGGGCTGCTGCATCATTACTGTCTGCAAGACACTGTGCCAGTGCCTGTGAAACACCTGCTGCCGGAGTCTGTCCCTCTGCGATCTCAACTGCAGTCACACTTGAAACGCCTGCGACCGGAGCTGCGTATGTATTTAATCCAAAACTGCCAATGGATAACGCTCCTGCTAAAAGACAGCCTGTAATTCTTACCATTCTCTTCTTCATTTACGAAAAGCCTCCAACTGAGTTCTCATGTTTTCCACAATAAAAAACAGCTTAACACTGTTTTTATTGTTTGTTACGAATTTATTACATTTATTACACGATTATTATAACAAAGGCATATTTCCATGTCAACCTGTATTCATCGTGAATTTTACTAAAATATTACATTCCTTTTTATTCAATTTTTCAAATAAAACAGCGAAAAATCATCATATTTCCAGGAAAAACATTGTTTTTTTCCGGAAAATCATTGTCTTTTCTCATAAAAAGCTTGTTTTTTATGTTGATTATTGTCATAATAAGGTCACAATTAAGTTTTCAGGAGGTGCAGCATGGATATTTCAGGTATGACACCGGCACTTAGTGCATTACAGTCCTACGACGCAGGTTCTTCCGTCAGCCAGACCAGTCTTTCCTATGCCGTTTCAACCGAATTATTAAGTCAGCAGCTTGATATGACACAGGAGATGGGCACCGCTATGGTTCAGATGATGGAACGTTCCGTAACACCGGGACTTGGCGGAAATATTGACGTCTACATTTAAACAATATATATTCACGGATTATATGTTGTGCCGGCAAAATAGGAAAAATCCCGATACAGATGGAAACATATCCATTTGTACCGGGATTTTTCATGTTAACCTATGGTAACAGATCTGCTTACACAACGTGTAATCCATTGCTTTTTATTTTACAGCGATAGCTTCGATCTCAAGCATGACATCTTTTGGCAGGCGTGCAACTTCCACACAGCTTCTGGATGGAAATGCTCCGTCAAAAAATGTTGCATATACTTCATTGATTGCCCCGAAGTCGTTCATCTCTTTGATAAATACAGTTGTTTTAACAACGTTTGCCATACTGGTTCCAGCTGCTTCTAACAGGTTTGAAAGGTTAGTCAGTGCCTGTTTTGCCTGTGCCACAGAACCTTCCGGGATCTCACCGGTTTCCGGTACGACCGGAATAATACCTGATGTATAAACCATTCCGTTTACTTCGATTGCCTGTGAATAAGGTCCGATTGCTGCCGGAGCCTTGTCTGTGCTGATGACTTTTTTCATAAGATTCTCCTTCTTTCTGTCAATTTTTTCCTATCATAGCATATGCTTTTGAATTAATCAATTTTACGGATCGATTTTTCATTGATCTCAATCCTGCGCTCTTTATAAAGTCTTCCAACCGCTCTCTTAAATGCATTTTTGCTGAGTCCGGTCTCCCTTTTGATGACTTCCGGGGAAGATTTGTCTGTAAAAGGAAGCACGCCTGCAAATTCCTCAATGACCTGCATTACCTTTTCGGCATCTGCGTCCATCTGAAGATAAGCTTTCTGGCGCATAGTAATATCTAACTTTCCGTCCGGTTTTACATTGGTCACAGTCGCCTCAATAACATCACCGATACGCAGCATACTGTGATCTTCGAAAGCCGGCAGCATCGCAGAGTACTGATCGTCCACTGCTACAAATGTTCCAAAATTATCACTGAACTCATAGACACGGCCATTGACAATATCACCTGTATGATATGGTGATTCTAATGACAGAAGATCATACAAATGCTTCATGCTTGCACACAGACGTCTGCTCTTGTCAATATATAATGTCACTAAGACTTCATCCTCCGGCTGAACCTTAACCGTCATCTCTTTATATGGAAGAAACAGATCTTTTTCCAGTCCCCAGTCAAGAAATGCACCGATCTTTCCAACCTCTTTTACAGTCAGCACCGCAAGACCTCCCAATGTCAGCTTCGGTGTGTTTGTCGTCGCAATGAGCCGGTCCTTAGAATCCTTATAGAGAAACACCCGGAGTTCATCCCCGATCTTCGTTCCTTCCGGCACCTGTTTTTCCGGCAGTAACACGCGGGTTTCATCCTCCATGCGCTCTGCGAGATAAACGCCAAATTCTACTTTTTTTATCACAACAAGTTTCTGATATTCACCTAATCGCATTTTTATGATTGCCTTTCTTTTTTCTGAATCTGAAAGCAGATGATGGCATATGACGCCCCTTTTTCATCTGCCAAAGTAACTGTAATCTGTTTTTCTTCCATCGTGACAACCGGATACAGCATATCTCCTAACATTGCAGCTTTACGATACTCCGCACGAAGTCCACAGACAAAAACCTGTTCCGGCAGATATTCCTCCGCCACCAGAATGTATTTTCCATTATTCATATGATGGTTTGTATCAATGTAAAAACGGGAAACACGTACCGGTTCCTTTTCGACACTTTTTTGCACTGCCTCATCCGGTAAACTGATCTTACGATCTGCCCATTCTCCCGGTATTTCATCCCTGATCTCCGGTATATAAACTTCTTGCATCCGTTCCGATACCCGTGCCGGGCGCATTTTCTCAGTGTCCATAAATACCCACACCGAGTTTGCCTCTGCAAATATTTCTCCATCTTCTCCCTCAATGCAAAAGTTCCGGTACCCATAAAATCCACGGAATGCATACGGCCATGTACTGACCTTAATATGCTGTCCCATCTGCGGATATCGGTAAACTTTGATTTCCCAGGAAGATAAGATCCATGCCACCTGTTCTTTTGCAAGATAATCCACACCTACTCCAAAATCCTCTGACTCAAACGTACAACAATCCTGCAGATAATCCAATAATGACGGTAACGTCAGTTCCTTTTCACTATTTACTTCACTGTAACGCACACGGTTGCTAAAACTATACATACGATGCCTCGATTCCGGGTATTTGAAACGTCCATAACTGCTTTACTGTTTTTGTTCTTTTGTTATGCTACCACATTTTTCTGAGTTATGGTAGGGATATTCGAAATTTTCTGTCTGTGACCACTGGCTGTTGCGCCTCCCCGGGCAAAAAAATAACCTCAGCAGTTTCTCACTGCTGAGGTCTCATTAGCAGGGCTACAAGGATTCGAACCTTGAAATGACGGAGTCAGAGTCCGTTGCCTTACCGTTTGGCGATAGCCCTTTGTGTTATTTTGTTTTCAGCGTTTCGCGCCGTCAACAATAGCTATTATATATGAGTGAAATAAAAATGTCAACTGTTTTTTGAAAAAATTTTAAAAAATTTGCAATTTTCCTTCAACCATTGCATATAATACCATTTCACCCCAGGAAATATCAGCTTTTCCATTGGTTGCCTCGATAATTTCTTTTTCGGTCTGCTCCTGCATCTCAGATGGAACCATGAGAAGCAGCTCCACTTTTTCGGTATAAACGGTGTCGATGAGTGTCAGCCCGTTTTGTGCAACCAGATACTGTAATTTCCCAAGTCCGGTATAATCGGTTCCCACTGACAGTCTGCGTCCTTCCTTTTTATCAATAATGACGCTTGCCGCAAGCCCTTCCTGGACTGATTTCTGATATGCACGCACAAGTCCGCCTGTTCCAAGGAGTACTCCGCCAAAATATCTTGTGACGACCACAGCCACATTGTGGATATCTTCCCGCAGCAATACATCAAGCATCGGTCTTCCCGCTGTCTGTGCCGGTTCCCCGTCATCCGAGCAGCGGCTCATCTCCTGTCTGTCTCCAATGACAAAAGCAGAGCAGTTATGTCTGGCATCCCAGTATTTCTTTTTCATCTCTGCAATAAATGCAACTGCTTCTTCTTCTGAAGAAACCGGACGCACCGTTGCAATAAATCTTGATTTTTTTTCTACAATTTCTGCCTCTCCACCGGAATATACTGTTTTCATACTCATTCCTCTCGTCACAAAACTTTTTATATTTTATCAGTCAGATATTTCTACATATAAATAGGTATATTTTCATCTCTGATTCTTCGCGTGTTCCTATGGTATCATGTTTTTTTTTGAAATTCAATTCTTAAAAATAAATGAAGATCACCTGTATTTTCAGTTTTTCCTTTATTCCGACACATTTCTTTGCTATAATATGAAGATGGTTCATTTTGATTATAAAAAGGATTATAATTTCATACCTTATTTTTATTACAAAAAAGGAGACCTAACATGAATTATGGAAAGAAAAGTACGCAAAAGCGCGAAAAAGAATTAACTTCCAAAAGTACCATGATTCGCAAAAAGTTTTATGTGATTTTTTGTAAGTCGCTGCTTGTATGTGTATTTGCCGTCATGGTAATCGGCGCCTGCTCCGGTGTTGGAGTCATTCGCGGAATCATCGCCTCAGCTCCAACGATCGATGATATTGTTGCTACTCCTACCGGTTTCTTATCCACGGTTTTAGATGCAAATGGCAACCAGACTGCCACATTGGTTGCATCGGGTTCTAACCGGCGCGCCGTTACGATCGATGAGATACCAAAGAATCTGCAGCATGCATTCGTTGCCATCGAAGACGAACGTTTTTACGAGCACAACGGTATTGATGTAACAGGTATCATTCGTGCCGGCGTAAAAGGTGTCGCATCCGGTTTTCATTTCTCGGAGGGTGCCAGTACCATCACGCAGCAGCTTTTGAAAAATACCGTCTTTACCAGTTGGACAAGCGAATCTTCCATGGCTGACAAGTTTGAACGAAAGTTCCAGGAGCAGTATCTCGCCCTGCAGTTAGAAAAAGTGGTGGACAAGGACTGGATTCTGGAAAATTATCTGAATGCGATCAACCTCGGACAAAATACTTTAGGTGTCGGTGTCGCCTCGGAACGTTATTTTGGCAAAGACGTTTCTGATCTTACTTTATCAGAATGTGCAGTCTTAGCCGCCATTACCCAGAATCCTTCCAAATATAACCCGATTACCAATCCGCAGGAAAATTCCAAGCGCCGCATGAAAGTGCTTAACAACATGAAAGACCAGGGTTATATCTCGCAGGAAGAATACGATGAAGCTGTTGCAGACAATGTTTACGACCGCATCCAGCTCGTCAACATTGAATCTGAAACCAACAGCATTAATTCTTATTTTGTTGATGAACTGACAGATCAGGTCATCCAGGATCTGGTGGAGCAGAAAGGCTACACTGAGACGCAGGCTTACAAAGCACTTTATCAGGGTGGACTTACGATCTACTCTACACAGGATCCGGAAATTCAGGCGATCTGTGATGATGAAGTGAATAATCTGGACAATTATCCGACTGCGCCGAAAGTATCGTTTTCCTATCGTTTATCTGTCCGCTCTGCCGACGGTTCCATATCGAATTACAGTGAACAGACGATGCTTTCCTATTATCAGTCTTCCAACAAGAGTTTTTCGATCAACTTTAACTCCGAAGAAGAGGCAGCTGCTGCAATTGAACAGTACAAAACGGACATCATGAAAGACGGTGATACGATCGTAAATGGAAGTGAAACCGTTACCTACACGCTTCAGCCGCAGGCAGCTCTTACGATCATTGATCAGAGTACCGGAAATGTCAAAGCATTAGTCGGCGGACGTGGAGACAAAACCGCCAACAAGACTTTAAACCGTGCAGCAGATACCACAAGACAGCCGGGATCTACTTTTAAGATCATTGCCGCATATGCACCTGCACTCGATGCCGGTGGTCTTACCCTTGCCTCCGTTCAGGATGATGCACCATACAATTACGGCAGTGGTCAGGGTGGTGCCGTTAACAACTATGACAACCGTTATCGCGGTTTCACAACACTGCGTGAGGCAATCACTAACTCCATCAATATCGTTACCGTAAAAACGTTAGCACAGATTGGTCCATCCCTCGGATATGATTATATCTGCGATTTCGGCATCACAACCGTCGGTCTGGATGAGAGTTCCAATGAGACTTTAGCACTTGGCGGTCTGACACATGGTGTTACCAACTTAGAGCTTACGGCTGCTTATGCAACGATCGCCAACAGTGGGACTTACATCAAGCCAAAATTCTACACTAAAATTTTAGATCATGATGGAAATGTACTGATCGACAATACTGAACCTGTCTCACACACCGTCTTAAAAGACACTACCGCATGGCTTTTAACCGATGCCATGAAAGACGTTATGACTCAGGGAACCGGTACCCCGGCTTACTTTGGAAGCTCTATGGCCCAGGCCGGAAAATCCGGTACAACAACCAAAAACCGTGATGCATTGTTTGCCGGCTTCACACCATATTATACCTGTGTTGTATGGGGTGGATTTGATGATAACTCGCCACAATCCGGCGGTCAGACCACTTATCCAAAGAAAATCTGGAAAGCGGTTATGAGCCGCATCCACGAAAATCTGGAATATCAGGATTTCACAAAGCCATCCGGGATCGTTACAGCCCAGGTCTGCAAGGAATCCGGAAAACTTGCAATCGCCGGTGTCTGTGATGCGGATCCACGCGGCAGTCAGGTCTATACCGAATATTTTGCTGAAGGTACACAGCCTACTGAATATTGTGACCATCATATCGTTGCAAATATCTGCAATGCTTCCGGTCAGCTTGCCGGTGGTTACTGCCCGGCAGATTCCATTTCCTCCAGAGTATTCGTCATTGGCGGAACGGTTGGAACAGAGGATACTCCATATCTTCTGACGGATGATTTTAAGAATAATACCTGTACAATGCACAACGAAGGAAATTCCACCTACCAGGGAACTTCCGCATTCTCTGCAGTTCCAGGTGTAAATAATGATAATTCCGGCGGAACACAGGCTCCTGCCGATAATACCCAGCAGACACAGCCGCCTGCGGATAATTCCGGTGGGGATAATTCTGATAGCACTCCTGCCGATACCGGCGG
>UMDU01045293.1_pt1 | contig 12327 bp, 10 predicted proteins | sample 1964581 | NCBI WGS metagenome assembly UMDU01 (sample SAMEA4836003, study PRJEB28245) | human gut metagenome | biome: gut microbiome; material: fecal sample | place: Denmark | collected 2008
AATATAAAAACAGCAGATCCCGCCAGATCTGCTGTTTTTTCTGTGTATATGAGCGTGAAAAACACACTTCTATCAGAATTTTTCAGCGAAGCTCTTGTAATACTCGTCAAAAAACTCGTTAACCTTTTCCATGATCTTCTTCATAATAGTCACCCTTAACCTTTCCAAGACAAATGAACTGTTGACTTTGTTGTTACGCTTAAGGGGTCAGGCCTGACTTCCTTTTGATGATTATAATTTACCATATTGCGCTTATAATGTGAAATACATATAATAGAAGTATAATAATACCTAAAAGGTATAATAAAAGAAAATACAACATGTTACAAAATAGAAAGATTAAGCTGGTTTTTGGAAAAAGCATGGAAGGAGGATGCTGGAAAGATGGAATTGCGCCATATCCGATATTTTAAGGCCGTAGCGGAAGAGAAAAGTTTTACCCGGGCGGCAGAACAGCTGGCCATTGCCCAGCCGCCTCTGAGCCGTCAGATTCAGGATCTGGAAGCGGAACTGGGTACGACATTGTTCCTTCGGACGCCCCATAAAGTATCCCTGACAGAAGAGGGAGAGCTTTTTCTGCAATATGCCAATCAGATTCTGGATCTGGTGAACCGGTCGGAAGAGGATGTCAGAGAGCGGAAGGAAGGCTTGCAGGGTACGTTGTACATTGCTTCGGTAGAGGGCTGTGGCCCTCGCCTTTTTGCGGAATGGATCGCTGGATTTCAGCAGAGACATCCTCATGTACAGTACAATCTGTGGAACGGCAACACAGATGATGTGAATAACCGCGTAACGAAGGGATTGTGTGAGATTGCCATGATCACGGCCCCTTATAACACAGAGGAATTCCACGTGCTGCCGGTGTATGAAGAACCCTGGGTGGCAGTGATCCCCAAGGGACATGCATTGTATTCCTGGGAAAATGATCCGGTGAAGCCCTCGGAGTTGTTGCCCTATGATCTGTTGATTCCCTCCAGAGAATCCAGAAAAGGTGAAATCGATAAATGGTTCGATGGCACAGGGCATGCTCCGGTGATCCGGGGAAGGATCGCACATATGATGAATGCCTACGAACTGAGCCTCCACGGCGTCGGCATCTCGATCTATCCGGCATCGATTTCCTCCCTGATCCGAGACAAGGACGTCTGCGTGCGGCCGGTGGAGCATCCGAATGCCCATGCGGATTATGCTTTGATCTGGAATAAAAATCATACCCTGTCCCATGTGGCGGAAGAGTTTATCAAATATGTAGAGAGCATTGAGGAACGTAACAGCGTGGAATAGAAGATCCGTGGAAGGAGTCCGGGCGCTGAGCAACGGCAGGCATAAACACAATATACAACCATACACATAAGAAACAAGGGAGAACAGGCATGAACATTACAGTGTATCTGGGAGCAAATGAAGGAAAAGATGCGACACTGAAAATGGCGGTGAGGGAACTCGGCACCTGGATTGGAGAGAGTGGCAACCGCCTGATCTACGGAGGTTCCAAATCCGGCCTCATGGGAGAACTGGCGGAGAGCGTGTTGCAGGCAGGTGGAGAAGTCATCGGGGTGGAGCCACAGTTTTTCATTGATATGGAATACCAGTATGATGAGATCACGGAGCTGATCGTCACGAAGGATATGACAGAACGGAAGACGAAGATGATCGAACTGGGGGATGTATTTATTGCCTTTCCGGGAGGAACCGGCACGCTGGAAGAGATCGCAGAGGTGATGTCCAAGGTGTCTCTGAAGCATTTGACTGCGCCCTGTATCCTCTATAACCTCAATGATTATTATGACGGATTACAGACATTGCTGCGGCATATGACAGAGATGGGGCTGTCCTCCCCGGAGAGACAGGAAGGAATCTATTTTGCAAAGGATCTGTCTGAAATCCGTGAGATTATAAAAAATCAGCGGAGCAATGTAACGATCGCTCCGCCGGAGAATACACAAGGTATGGGAAATCACTTAGGTTAACAGGTTGAAGCCCATTACTACCAGACCCAGGATCACGAGAATCACACCGGTGACACGGTTCAGAGTCTTGGGTGTGGCCTTGTTGGCGAACAGTGCGGCAATCCGGGCCCAGATCAGGGTAAAGATGACACACAGGATCCATACGGTCCAGTCGGGCATGCCCCCGATGGCAAAATGGGAAACTGCACCGGTCAGAGCGGTAAAAGCCATAATAAAGACGCTGGTTCCCACAGCAGTTTTCAGCTCATAGCCCAGGACAGAAGTCAGGATCAACAGCATCATCATGCCGCCGCCGGCACCGACGAAACCGCAGATAAAGCCGATCAGCATACCGCATACCAGAGACTGGATGGCTCTTTTTTTCGCGGAGACGCCCTGCATGGCTTCCTTGGTGGTCATTACGGGACGGACGATGAATTTGATACCTAACAGGAAAGTCATGAACACGGAGAAATTCCCCATGGTAGCGGAAGGCACCAGGCTGGATACGTAGCTGCCTACGACGGTGAATACCAGCACACTTCCCATCATGATCAGGCCGTTTTTGACATCAATATTTTTATTTTTCGCATAGGTATAAGCGGATACGGCACTGGCCAGAACGTCCGAGGACAGCGCAATGCCGACGGCCAGATACGGATCCATGCCGAGGAAAGTGATCAGCATGGGACTGATGACGGCAGCAGCGCTCATTCCGGCAAATCCGGTGCCCAGGCCGGCTCCCATGCCGGCGAAAAAAGTGACAAGAATCGTGATTAAAATCTGCATTTATTTATCTCCTTTCAGGATATTGTCCATATTTCTCTCCATGACATGAAGCATGTGGTAAAAGATCTCTTTGCTTGTCTCATCGGTGCCATCTAGCAGAGTATCTTTGAAAATGCTCTGTATCATGCGGCCTTTTTCGATGACATCCTGTGCTTTCTCCGTGCAGAACAGCAGAGTCTTCCGACGGTCATCCGGAGCCTCTCTGCGTTCCAGGTACCCCTCGCACACCAGCTTGTCCACATTGACGGACACCAGATTCGCCTTGATCCGGCGGATCTCCACGACATCACTGGCAGTGTGGTATTCCGGATTATTGCCGAAGAACATGAGAATATCAAAAGCTGTCTGTGGCAGCTTTAACTGCTGGCACAGAGGTTTGCACATGGCGTTGTAAGCCAGATTGAATTTTTGTACGAATTCGATATCAGTATTCATCCGAAGGCCTCCTTACTTAGTATTATACAAAGTGTAATTACTGAAATTACAAAAGTGAATATTTCAAATTTGAAATAATTGCTATATTGCATAGTATTACAGATAGTTTTCGAAGTCAATCATAAGATATTTTATTTCATAAAAAATTTATATTAATTATCCTATCGTAAACATCATTTTGGTATGTTATAATTTATTTGATGCAAGGGTGCATTCAGAGACTGTGGGCATACAGAAGAAAGTGTCGGGAGGAGACATGAGTATCAATACATATGATGAACAGAAATTCTGGGAGGAAATGGATATCCTGTTCCCGGATATTGTAAAAGCCATTACTTCTCTGGCGAAAAAGTCCTACATATCCATAACCAATCTGCGGAACGGCGTGACATGGTGGTCCGAGAAGACGATGGAATATTTTGGTATGCAGGAGAACTATACCATCCGCGGACAAGAAAAATCAAAAAGATCGATTCATCCGGATGATCTGGAGGATTTCCGGAGGGGATTCCAGGAGAGAGTTGCCGGGAAAAATATGGACGAGCCCTGGGAATACCGGGTGCGTGACGGAAGCACCTACAACCGGATCAGTGCCAGGGCGAAAATGCTGAATGATAAGGATGGAAAGCCTTTTGTGATCGTAATACGATATAACAACTACGGTATTTCCGACGAGGTGGATGCGACTACCGGATTGCATACGGAACCGGCGCTGGATCGGGAAATCAGGGAATTCCTGGAGGAAAGCGGACAGGGGACTCTGCTGAAGATCGGACTGGATCAGTTTAGTCATATCAATGTTATGTACGGTGCCGCTTTTTCGGATAAGATTCTGAACTGTGCGGCACAGGAGCTGTTGCGCCTGTTAAGGGGAAAAGGATATGTATACCGGCTCTCCGGTGCGAAATTTGTGATCAGCTTTAAAAATGTATCCAAAGAGGAACTACAGCAGATATACGATGAGATCGTAGAAGCTTTTGAAAATACAGAGGTAGAGGGGAAAAAGATCCCTCTGAAGGTATCTGCCGGCGCAATATTTATGGAACCTTATATGAAGGAGACGAACGCGGTCCGCAGCCGTCTGACTTATGCGTTGAACCATTCCCGGCTTGAGCATCACGGAGAGCTGGTGATTTTTAATGATGAGGTCTGTGGCAGTGACGAGAACCAGTTTGAATTGATCGGTGTGATCCATCAGTGTGCTACGCATAACTTTGAAGGCTTCCGGATGTTCTATCAGCCGATTGCCGATACGAAGACCGGCAAGATCCGGGGAATGGAAGCGCTGCTCCGATGGGAACTGGAGCCTTACGGGATGGTGTCCCCCGGTGTGTTCATGGAATGGCTGGAACAGGACCCTTGTATTTTTGATCTGGGGAACTGGATCCTGCGGACAGCACTTACGGATGTACAGAAGATGCGCAAGGAAACGGAAGGCTTTTTCGTCAATGTCAATGTGGCGGCGGCACAGCTGGAGCGCAGAGAGTTCCGCAGTGCTGTCATGAATATTTTAAAAGAGACCGGTGCGAGGCCGGAGGAGCTTTGCCTCGAATTGACAGAACGATGCAGAGATCTGGATATTCATTTCCTGCGGGGAGAGGTAGAATTTTTCCATTCCCAGGGGATCAAAATCGCACTGGATGACTTTGGAACGGGCAACAGTTCCTTAAGTCTGGCGTTGGAGCTTCCCTTTGACGAATTGAAGGTAGATATGAGCTTCATCCGTGATATTAAGCAAAAACCTCAGAATCAGGCCATGGTGCAGTCTATCGTGGATTATGCCAAGAGGACTAATACCGAGATCTGCATTGAGGGTATTGAAAATAAAGAAGTCAGCGACTATATTGAGCAGTTTGGATCTACCTGGCAGCAGGGATATTACTATTCCAAACCGGTACCCATCGATCGGTTTGAAGAAGTGTTGCGCGAGAAATCAACCGAAAAAGAATAAGTAGCTATTCTCGAAGGGCATTGGGTGCTACACCGTATTTTTTCTTGAATGCGCGGCGGAAACTGGTCAGATTGTTGTAACCTACTGCCACGTATAAATCTGTTATTTTAATATTCGTTGTTTCCAGCAGATGTTTTGCCTGCGTCATGCGGATCTGTTCCAGATACGTAGAGAAGTTTGCCCCTACTGTTTTTTTGAAAAGGAAGGAGAAGTAACTCTCGGAGATGTGGAACAGGTCCGATATTCTGCTTAAACATAAGGATGGATCCCCATAATTCTCATCAATATAAGCCTGAATGCGCACAATCAGCTGGTTGTCGTTTTCCGGTTGCTTGTTTTTTTCACATAATTCCAGAGCAATCTGCTCGTAATTTTCCAGGGTAGAATCTTCGGACAGACCGGCTAAGCTTGAGTCATCATAGGAAATGTCATTATCCCTGATTATTTTCAATAGCGTAATTTCTATATTTTCTAAAAGCCATTTCACTTGTCTGGAATTAAGTTTTCGTTTCTTAAAATTTTCGTCCTTTATAAAATTAAAAATTGTTTTTGTCTGTTTTAAATTACCGGATTTAACAAAATTATATAATTGGTCTGCCACTTCGTTAGGATAAAAGAAGGAATCCTGAAATTCCAAAATCTCACGATACAGACACAGGTAACCCGGGCTGGAGACACGTTTTACAGCCTCTTTGGATTGGCGATACGATTTCCAGACGGAGGAGATGGTGTCGGTTGTACAGCCTAATCCACCATAAATCCAAATATTGTAATCCTGCAACAGCGTAGTATGAACATGTGAAAATAAATCTTCGACCTTGTCCAGTTCTTCCCTGTCATATAATAAAATAGTATAAACACTATTCTTGGAACCCTGCATGATATAGGAATGTATAAAATAACTGGAAAGGATATCGGAAATAACATCCGCATAATCAGGGGAGAGGATGTTGATCATTCCCTGAGGGTCATTATTTAGCTCCAAAGTATCCAGGTAGACATTACAGTATAAGATAGCAAAGGAATTGGCATTAGCGGAAATGGAAAGATAATTTTGGGCATACGCAGCTTCTTCCTCACTCAGAATCGTACCATGAATCAATTGATCAAAATAATAATTGCGGAGGGTGATCTTTTGGGACTCATTTAACCGCATGAGCTCTTCGTGGTTGAAATTCACTTCCTGCAGGCGATATTCCATTGCTTCATAGGGTTTATAATTGGCCTTGGACAACAGCACAATAATCAAAAAGCTTCCTACGACACCGAGAAAGATAACGAACAGAGACAGTAACTGCAGTCCGTTCCCCGGTGCTTTCAGGGAGGAAGTGGGAACAATCAGATAATAGTCCAGATTCGGTGTCTGTGCGGAGGTATGGAGCACTGTGACGGGAACACCCTGAAATACGGTGCTGAAATATCCCCGCTCAGAATAATCCAGCGAGGAAAGCAGAGAAGCATCTGTTTTTTCCAACAGTATTTCATTGTTGCTGAAAGTAAGCATAGTTTCGCCACTGCTGTCCTGAATGATGAGGCAGCCATTCTTCATTAGATCGACGGAATCTGCCATCTGCTGCATATAATCTGTATTCAGCTCAAATATGATGTCAGCATTGATGTTTTTGAAGGTATAATTCTGCAGAGAGACCGCATAACAATAGTTTTTTCTGTGTGGTGTATATTCGGTCGCAAAATGGTCAAGAGGCAGAAAATGGTTATAATTGTCTGAGGATTCCAGAGTCTCCTTCCATTCCTCATATTTTGAGGGATCCAGCATTTGATTGTTTTTATAAAAGGAATAGAGATTCTCAAAATCATTGTAGCTGATTATGTAGTCTGTATGACGCAGATGGATATAATAGGTCTGAATTGGCTGGAGTGAATAGTCAGAATACATATCTACCAGAGCCTGTTTGGTAATATAGGCATTATAATAAAACGCCCGTTCCCCCTGATCGGCTTCCGCCAGGCGGGAAAGGCTGGAATTATTTGCCATTCGCTTGGAAATCAGATAAATATTCGCATAGCAGTTGCTGTATTGCTCGGATACATTTTTAAGAGAAAGCATATTTTCATTCAATAGTTCCTGCTTTGCATTATGCGAAAGAATAAAATGGAAAACAATTCCCAGAATGAGCACAATGACCAAGAGCAGACTGTAGGATGTTATCAATTTTATGAAGTATTTATTTTTTCTGGAATTCATAACAAAAACCCTCCTGAGAGATATTATTATAGTATCATAATAGGTGAAAAAGGCAATGAAATGGAATGTAATAAAATAAAATGTGTATCATTGACATAAAAAATGAGCCCCTAATAACATAAAATATATACACTAAAACTTGAAATATGTGACTTTAAATTGTGCATAATGACAGATATAATGAAGGCACATTGATACTTCCGGCGCCGAAGTGACAATAATGAACAAATTGAACAGCAAAAAACAAAACTAAGAAACAAGAAACAACAGAGAAAATAACAGAATATGGACGGAGGTTATTTATGGTAAAGAAAAAGTTATTATCAGCTACACTGGTTGCGGTTACCGTATGTTCCATGATATTTACAGGGTGTGGTAGCTCTGCGGAAAATACGGGAAATGATACAGGAAAGACAGATACCGGCGCACAGGCAGGAAATACTGCGGATGATGTAGAGAAACCGGAAAAGATTACAATTATGGTAGACGGAACATTTACGCAGCTGGCAGATGGTCAGGAAGAATGGGTCAATAAATGGGAAGAACTGACAGGAATTGAACTGGAAGTTATTCAGCCGGATCACAATGCTTACTATGATGTGCTGGGACAGACATTTGCCAGCGGACCGGAGAACTGGCCGGATGTAGTAATCCTTGGATCTTCCTATTATTCCGGATATGCAGGAGAAGGAGCTCTCTGGGATATGACGGATGCCTGGAACAATTCGGAGCTGAAGAAGAATCCCAAAACGGATGTGAGTGTCGTAGAAGGCAATATGTTGGATGGACATCTGTACGGACTGGCACTTGGCGGAGGTGGCGGATGTATGACTTTCCTCAGAAAACAGTGGCTGGATAACTGTGGACTGGACATTCCGACGACGTATGAAGAGTATCTGGAAATGTTGGATGCTTTCAGCAACGGTGATCCGGATGGAGACGGTATCAATGGAAATACCATTGGTGTATCCGCAGCGGGATTTGTAGGTAATGAAGCTCCTTATACCAATTATCTGCCGGAATTCTATCAGGACGCATATCCTTCCTTCTATCAGGGAGAAGATGGCGTATGGAGAGATGGATTTACCGAGGATTCCATGAAAGAAGCGATCAAGAGATTACAGAATGCTTACAACAAGGGTTATATCGACAAGGAATCTCTGACGAATGCGACCAGTAATTGCCGTACCAAATTTATGGAAGGTGAGTTCGGAGCATTTACTTACTGGGCAGGCGGATGGGCTGATACGATGTCGGAGGGACTGATTGCAAATGGACTGGACGGCGAACTGGTATTTATGCCGCCTATCGCAGAGCTTGGAAAATACTGGCAGAGATGTGCACCGGTGTATGCGATTACTTCTTCGTGTAAGAATCCGGAAGGCGTATTTAAATATTTCCTGGAAAGCATTTTTGATGATGGAGATATGGAAACCTTGTGGAGCTATGGAGTAGAAGGCGTTCATTGGTCCAGACAGGCAGAAACAGTATGTGGTAATACATATCAGGATGGAGAATTCCATATGCTGGAGATGCGTTCTCAGCCCGGAGTACAGTATGGGGGCGGTATTATAGGAAATGACAATATCTGCCCGTTGACAGAAAAACTGATGCCCGTAAAGAAATATACAGAGGAATCTATGGAAATCTTCAATGCCAATAACAAGACGGCACCTCTGCCGGTAACAACAGATATGATGAGCCAGTATAACGGCGATCTGACCAGTTTGAAGAACTCTATTATTGCGGACTGTGTAGTACAGGGTGTTTCTGTGGAAGAGGGATACAAACGATTTGAACAGGAAGGCGGAGCAGAATGGTCTCAGGCAATCGTAGATTCCCTGAATAAATAATCTGGTAACAGTATAGGAGGTTGCATTATGATAGATAAAATGAGAGAGCTGACAGACGGGCAGATGCAGGAGTTTGTAAAAGTGTTGGAAAAAAGACGGGTTCCGCTGCATAGTGTTCTGATAGCGCAACATGGGAAGCTTATATTTGAAAAATATTATGCACCCTATTGCCGTAATAAACTTCAGAGAATGTTTTCTGTGACTAAGAGCTTTACTTCTCTGGCAATCGGATTGCTGGAGCAGGAGGGGAAGATTTCTCTGCAGGATCATATCTGCGATTATTTCCCGGAATATCTTCCCGGAGTAGTACATCCCTGGCTGGCAGAGATGACGATTGAAAATATGTTGAAAATGCAGACCTGCCACAATATGACGACTTATAACAAGACCAGCACAACGGAGAACTGGGTGAGGAGCTTTTTCCAGACAGAACCCACCCACAGACCCGGAACGCTCTTTATGTATGATACATCATCCTCCCATGTACTCTGTGCACTGGTAGAAAAACTGACTGGTAAGAAGATGCTGGATTATATGAAGGATAAGCTGCTGCGCCAGATTGGCTTCAGCGAGGAGTCTTATATCTTAGAGGATCCCTTTGGAACCTCTATGGGAGGGAGTGGCCTGATGGCTACTCCCGAGGATCTGCTGCGTACCGGCTGTATGCTGTTAAAGCAGGAAAAGGGATCCTATGCAGCGAGAGCGACAGAACCGAGAACGGCAACACAGCTTGATGGCGATGATCGCTGGTATGGATATCAGTTCTGGATCCCGATGGAGGGGACTTTTGCAATGCTGGGGCTGGGCGGTCAGATAATGCTGGCAGTTCCGGAAATGGATCTCGTCGTTGTAACGACAGCAGATACGCAGGGGATGGTCGGAGTCGAGCAGCTGATGCAAAATGCTGTGACAGAAGTTCTACTGAAGGATTGTTTTCCGGAAAACGATGTGGAGAAAACAACGTTGCCTGTGCTGCGTACAGTGTTTGAAGGAAAACCTTGTGCAGATTATGGGAAAAAATATCCCCTGCTCCGAAACAAGTATGGATTTACATGGTGTGGCGTGACTTTTTCCGAGGAGGATCAAAAAGGAGTGCTCTCGTATGAAATGGAGGGAAGAGAATGTCAGATTCCTTTTGGAATCGGACATCTGGAAGAGGGAGAGTTCCCCATATATAAGGAGAAATGTGCTTCTTCCGGAGCCTGGATAGATCAACATACGCTGTTTATCCTTTGCTGGCTGATCGGAGAAAGTGTTGCGTCCATCCGCTTCCGCCTCTATTTCTCGGAAGATGGACTGACCATACATATGAATAAAACAGAAGAGACAAAGTACAACGAATATATGGGATTTTTGAATAGCTGAGATAGAGCAGCCGGAACGGAGGGTAAACGTTGAATGTGAAAGAAAAAGGAAAAACTTTGCCTAAGAGGACGCCTGGAGGAACCCTGTTCAAGCACGCCCGTGCATATCGGGGAGTCTATCTGATGGCGACACCGGTATTGGTGTCAGCTTTGATATTTTATTATCTTCCTATGTTTGGTATCCGTTATGCCTTTTTTACATATAAAGGAATCAATGATCCGATTTTCATAGGAATAAAGCACTTTGTAAAAATGTTCAGTATGCCGGGGTTTTGGAAGGCGTTCAGCAATACGTTGGTGCTGAGTATTACAAAGCTGATTCTGAATACCGGTGCTGCGGTGATCATTTCCGTATTGTTAAATGAATTAGTTTTTTTAAAATTGAAAAAGGTATTTCAGACGATTGTATACATTCCGCATTTCATGTCCTGGGTAGTGGCAGCATCCATATTTTCCATGATCCTGTCTCCGACATCCGCAGGATTGGTCAATGATGTTCTGATGAAATTACACTTGATCACGGATAATATCTATTTCCTCGGAGACCAGAAATGGTGGAGATTTTCGTATTACATAATCAATGTCTGGAAAGATACCGGCTGGGGAACGATTATTTTCATGGCAACGCTGGCAGGAATCAGCCCGGAATTGTATGAAGCAGCGTCGATGGATGGGGCAAACCGTTTCCAGAAGATGATTTATATTACCCTGCCTGCGTTGAACAATACGATCGTAACGGTACTTGTATTGAATCTGGCGAAGGTTATGAATCTGTTTGAGTCAGTTTTTGTATTACAGAATGATGCAGTGATCAAAGTATCAGATGTATTGCAGACTTATATTTATACGCAGACATTTAACTCCGGTGCAATACCGGACTATGGATATACCACAGCGGTCGGTATGTTTTCCTCTATTATAAGCTGTATTCTGGTGCTGGTATGTAACAGGGTAAGCCATAAGACGAGGGGAAGAGGTATTGTATGATGAAAAAGAAAGTGAAAATTTTTGATATCGTATTGATCGTGATATTTACAGTATTTTCGCTGGTGATGATCATCCCGGTATATAAAGTACTGGTGGACTCTTTTGATCTGAAGACGGCTTATGGCATGAAACTGTTTCCGGAGCAGTTCGGGTTCGCAGGGTATAAAACAATTTTTACCAATCCGACGATGTTCAGACCGTTTCTAATCTCCTGTTATACTACTGTTATGGGTACGGTCATGGGACTGCTGATCTCTGTGCTGGGAGCGTATGTATTGATCCAGTGGAAGATGCCGGGGCGGGCATTTATTGCCAATGTACTGCTGTTTACAATGATATTTAATGGAGGTATGATCCCGACTTATCTGGTTATGAAGGATTTCCATCTGACAAATAATCTGTGGGGGGTAATTCTGCTGCCTGCCATAAATGTCTACAATCTGGTGTTGATGAAGAATTTCTTTGAAGGAATTCCTGTGAGCCTGATGGAATCGGCAGAGATTGATGGCTGTTCACATTTCCGGATCTTGTACAAGATTGTATTACCGCTGTCGAAAGCAGCACTTGCATCTATCGGACTTATGTATGCGGTAGGATATTGGAACGATTACACCAATTATAAGCTGTATATCACGAATTCAAATCTGTATAACTTCCAGATGAAGCTGCGTGCATTGATCATGGGAAGTGATCTGCCGTCAGCGATAGAAGGAGCTACAGAAAATACAGTAAAAAATGCATCAGTTATCGTAGCAATCCTGCCGTTTATGATCATTTATCCATTCTGCCAGAA
>UMDU01024413.1_pt1 | contig 12226 bp, 9 predicted proteins | sample 1964581 | NCBI WGS metagenome assembly UMDU01 (sample SAMEA4836003, study PRJEB28245) | human gut metagenome | biome: gut microbiome; material: fecal sample | place: Denmark | collected 2008
GTCATCTTATGAGGGCGGTTGCGGATTTGAGGATCTAAAGAAATATATCTGACAATGTGAAAAAGACTTAACGGAAGATACGATGAAAGAATAGATTTTGTATTTTCGTAGCAAGTACGAAAACTATAAATTTAATATCGTGAGAAACAGTAATTTGTATTTGGTTAGTTTGGTCTTAGTGGCCATTTTAGGCGGTCTTCTTTTCGGATATGATACCGCTGTAATTTCTGGAGCAGAACAGGCTCTTCAGAAACATTTGGGATTAAATGCTTTTTGGCATGGCGTTACAGCTTCCAGTGCTTTAATCGGGTGTGTAATTGGTGGAGCGATCTCAGGAGTATGCGCTTCTCGTATGGGACGACGCAATTCTTTGCGTTTATCAGCCGTATTGCTTTTTCTGTCTGCACTGGGGTCGTATTATCCAGAATTTATTTTCTTCGAAAAAGGAGATACTTCATTTTCTCTGATTCTGGCATTTAACTTCTACCGTATATTAGGTGGAGTAGGAGTCGGTCTGGCTTCTGCTATCAGTCCGATGTATATTGCCGAAGTAGCTCCATCGGAGATTCGTGGTAAGCTGGTTTCATGTAATCAGTTTGCGGTGATTTTCGGTATGCTGGTTGTGTATTTTGTAAATTACATGATTAAGGATGGTATGACCGAAGAGGTTTTGGTATCGGAAGGCTGGCGTAAGATGTTCGTTTCAGAAGCATATCCTGCTGCTGTATTCGGTATCTTATTGTTTTTTGTTCCTAAGACACCTCGTTATCTGGTGATGGAAGGAAACGATTCTAAGGCATTGTATGTATTGGAGCGTATTAATGGTCCTGAAAAGGCAAAGAAAATCTTCGCAGATATTAAGTCTGTTACAGCTGAAAAAACAGAAAAGCTCTTTACGTATGGTGTTGCTGTTATCGTTATTGGTATATTGCTTTCTGTATTCCAGCAGGCTATCGGTATTAATGCTGTGCTTTATTACGCTCCGCGTATCTTTGAAAAGATTGGAGGTGGAGGTGATGGCATGATGCAGACTGTTATTATGGGTATAGTTAACATTACCTTTACACTGGTTGCTATCTTTACTGTAGAGAAATTAGGTAGAAAGCCATTGCTTATTATTGGTTCTATTGGTATGGCTATCGGAGCATTGGGAACTGCTGCATGTGATGAATTCCATGTAAGTGGAATGATTGCTGTATTGTGTATCATTGTTTATTCTGCTGCTTTTATGATGTCATGGGGACCCATTACATGGGTTTTGATTGCAGAAATATTCCCTAACACAATTCGTGGTAAAGCTGTAGCTATTGCTGTTGCTTTCCAATGGATATTCAATTATCTGGTATCTTCTACCTTCCCTGCAATGTACGAAGTTAGTCCTTTCTTTGCATATTCACTCTATGGAGCGATATGTTTGATTGCTGCTTTCTTTGTATGGAAATGGGTTCCTGAAACCAAAGGAAAGACTTTGGAAGAGATGAATCAGCTTTGGCTTAGCAGAAAAGGTAAATAAACAGTATTTGTTAGTGTCATAAAATTCTTAGAGCAGGAAAATGGAGGTTTATCCGTTTTCCTGCTTTTTTTATATATGTTTTGTTTGCTATAGTTCACTTGAGATATCCTTAAGAACTTCCAGTAAGTTTGATCTTAAAGATGATACGAATCTGTTTCCTAAGAAAGAGCAGGGGAACTTGATAAATCTGTAGTGTGGAGAAGAATAAGTTATGTGCAGGATTATTCAAGCTATAGTGGCAAGTAAATTGTATTATTCTTGCAACTTATTCGATCGAGTTACTTTAAGGATGGATGAGCTTTCAATAATTGAATTGACTTTTATGAGGGTTGTAAGATCTACTATTTTTAGCCTGAATTATTGCTTAATTTTCAGGAAAAATAACCTGAAGTTTATATTAAAACATCTCGATGTTTTTTTTATTTTCGTACAAATTTGTGAGCTTCTTATACTCCGATTGAACTTGTTTGATCTCTCTAGTGAAAGAGAACTGTATTTTGTATCTCTGTCTTGTGTTATGACAGTAAAATATGCTGTGTATAGGGAAGGAGGACTTTTGATTTCCTTTATAAAAAAACTGCCTCATATAAAGATATATGAGGCAGTAATAAGAATATTAATAATCAAAACTTATTGATTTTTCTTTAGAAGAACAAATAGCGTTGGTCTACAATTTCAGCTTTGTCACGCAATTCATAAATGCATTGTCCTGCATAACGTGCTGCCATATTAGATAATGCAGTTTCTTCTTTCTTAGCGTCAAACTTCTCAGCGCTCTTTTCTTGGTTGTATACCTGAATCATGTAAACTCCGGCATTACCCTTAATAGGTGCAGAAACCTTATTTAACTCAGTCTTAGAAGCGTAAGCACTGATAGCTGGTTCACTAGCACGAGTAACTGAAATAAATGCAGGTGCATTGAATGTTACGTGTTTTACAGTGTCGCTGATAGCATCTTTCATTCCCTTAACCTGTGCCAAAGAATTGAAACCTTTCATTTGTCCCATAATCTGTTCAGCCTTTTTGTTACGGAGAACTTCACTTCTCAGCATATCTGACACTTTATTGATGTTTACGTATCCAGCAGGGTTGATAGCTTCCAAAGCAACTACCAGCAGGTGGTCGTTTTCACCGCATTCATACAGAGGAGAAACTTCACCTGGTTTTGCATCAAATACCCATTTCAAAGCTTCACGAGTAGATTTTACACCACCTACATAGTGTTCATCGCTGCGGAAGTTAGAACGTGGAGTAAGGCTGTAACCAGCTTCTTCTGCATTCTTTTCGAGATTTTCAATAGTTGTGTTCTGAGCAACGAACTGGCTGAATTTATTGTAAGCATTGTTATATGTCTCTTTGCTGAATTCAACAGGACATTTTATAACAGCTACTTTATATTTATCCTTCATAGCCTTTTTGTTCATTACCTGCAAGATAAGATTTGCCTGACCTACTTTGACATTAGCAAGTTCATTTACAGGCTGAGAAATCAGTTTGTTGATGAATGTTGCATTTTCTGCGTCTAATGCAGCACCTTCCCAGCTTTGTGCATTTACCCAATTTGCTTCTCCTGTCTGGCCATATTTTTTAGCTAACTCTGCAAAATCAGCTCCTCCTTTCAGTGCATTGTAGATGCTGTCTGCCAAACTTGCTGTCTTAGCTTCTGTATCAGCATATACCTGAATCTGACGGAACTGGATTGAATCTGGAGCTGTTGTCTTAGCAATGATTTTAAATGCATTGTAAGAGTCATCTGCCTGATTGTAATAAGGACCGTAAACTTCATTAACAGAAGTAGAGTCTAAGCGGCTTGCAACATCTGAAGGCAATACTGTTTTGTTTACAGGTACGTCTGCAAATGGGATAACAGAACCTGTTGAACGGATAAATGCAGTATAGTCGTTAGTTGTAGTGATCAGTTGATTGCTGTATTCTGTTACTTCTTTCTGAACTTCCTGACGGTCTGCTTCTGAAGGCACAACGCGTACATCGATAAATTTGATATCGCGTGTTTCTACAGGTTGTTTAAATGATTCTTTCTTTTCTTCATACAATTTTTTGATGTCATCATTAGAAACAGTAATTGTAGAGTCGCTGATACTAGAATAAGGAATTCCTGCCAAAAGCAAGTCTGACTGTGCTGTACGTCCGTTGAATACATCTTCTGCTGCTACCGGATTTGAAATCAATGATTTAGCAATCAGATTCTGGTATTTTTCAGCAAGAACAGATTGTTTCAATGTTCTTTCAACGAATTTCCAGAAATTACCCATTGTCTGGTAATATTCTACATATTGTGCAGGCATTTTGCTTGCATCCAGATTAGCGTAATCTACCAAGAATTTCTTCAACATATCTTTGTCGAAAGCACCAGTCTGAGGATTACGGAACGGAGTCTGCATCAACAGTGGGTTTGTTCCTTCGTCGATGATTGCTTGAAGCTCTTTATCTGTTACTTTAAGACCCAGTTTTTTTGCTTCAGCAGCTATCAGTTCGTTTGTTACATATGTGTTCCAAACTTGATCCTTGATATTAGTCAGCTGATCTTCGCTTAATGAATTCAGTCCGTTAGTCAGTTTGATTACTTCACTGAATTCGTCTACCATTTTTTGATAATCTTGTGCAGAGAGTGTGTTTCCATTTACTTCTCCGGCGTCTTGTTTTCCCTGATGTGGCTGAAGTATTTTCCAAGCATCACCTGCAATAAATGCAAATAGGGCAAGACCGATTACAATGACCAAAAGAGGTCCTTTGCTTCTGATTGTTTGTAAAGTTGCCATTTAAAGTTATTATTTTTTGTTTATTGTTTTTTCTCTTTTTGTCTTTAGCGCACGAAGATACAAAAAATGTGCTTAGTAGGCTCTTTTTTACTGAAAATTTTTTATTTTAAGACGTTTTAGCTTACTTATTTGGTGACTTTTAGCTTGACTAACTCAATTTTTGTAGCTGTAACTTTTATAATTTTAAATTGAAATTCTCCTATTGTTATAGTTTCGTGTACTTTAGGAAAACTTTGGTATTCGTGTAAAATAAGTCCGCCTATTGTTTGGTATTCATCGCTTTCCGGTAATTTTAATCCAAATTCTTCATTGGCTTTTTCTATTTCCAAACGACCGGAGAAAATATATTCATTTTCCCCAATATTCTTAGCAATACTGGAGTTTGTATCATGTTCATCTTCTATGTCACCGAATATTTGTTCTACCAGGTCCTCCATAGAAACCAATCCGGATGTTCCTCCGAATTCGTCTACGACTATTGCCAATGAACGTTTCTGCTGCATAAGCTGTTTCATCAGTTTATGCGCACTCATTGTTTCTGGTATGATAGGTATGGTACGTATATGCTTGCGCCAGTCGGTAAGTGGTTTGAACATTTCAGATGAGTGTATATAGCCGATAACATTGTCTATATCTTCTTTATATACAATTACTTTACTTATACCATGTTCTATGAACTCTGCTTTTAGTTCATCAAGTGTTGCGTTCACTTCTACTGCAATAATTTCAGTTCGTGGAACCATGCAGTCGCGTACTCGAATATTCGAAAAGTCGAGAGCGTTTTGAAAAATCTTTATTTCGGTGTCTATTGCATCCTGATCTTGTACCTTTTCGATACTGCTTTGTATGAAATAATCCAGATCTATTTTCGTGAAAGCTTTTTCCTTGGTTTCCTTATTGATTTTTGTCCCTGTAAAATAGAGGAAACAAGTAGAAAGGAAGGATGCAAAACGGCTGATAGGATACAAAATAAGATAACAGATAAATGTTGGCACTGCAAATATACGCAGGGTACTGTTAGGGCTTATTTTGAATAGTGTTTTGGGAAGAAATTCTCCTGTGACGAGGATGATGGCTGTAGAAATCAGGGTTTCTATTGTAACCAGCATGGCTTGGTTGCTGATGATATCTATCAAGATGTATTGCTCTATCAGTTGTGCCATCCAGATTCCGTAAACAACAAGTGCTATGTTGTTTCCTACTAGCATGGTAGAGATAAAATTATTCGGGTTCCGATAAAAAATGGATAAAATACGTGCTTGCATACCACTTCCTTTTTCCATTTCGAACCGTAACTTGTTAGAAGAAACAAAGGCTATCTCCATTCCTGAAAAGAATGCAGAAAAAATCATTGATATAAGTAGTTTTATTATAAGTCCCATATATAAATTGGTACATCTTTTTCTAGTTCTTGGTCGTATCGGCAGGTGTTGTATCTTCTACTGTAAAAATTCCTGTATTATTGAATATCTGATATTCTGTCATTTGTTGGTTAGATTCGAATCCATATCCTGTCAGAACCTTGTCAGGTTGTTCGATACGTATGAATTGGTCGGAATATATTCTTTCCTTCCCCTGATCCCAATACATCAGTTGGGTATCAAATTTATCACCGCGCTGACTACGGATGTGTACATTGCTGCGAAGTTCCCATAACTTCTTTGGTTCATAGTAATAGGCAGTATCTGCCTTTATGCTAGCATCGATATGAAAAAGGGTATCGAACTTTTCTAGATAAATACCTTTTTCGAACGCCCAAAATGGCGTATCAACTTCACTGAAAATCAGCCATTCGGCTGTAATAATTTTATAACGGATCATACCAGAGTCGGATATAAATGTTGTAACTCCGGTAGTACGCATGTCTGGTAGAGAGTCTTCTTTGCTGACAGCTTCTGCCAATTCTTTCTTTTTGCTACATGCTGGCAATAAAATAAACATAACAGTTGCCCAAATGGCAACTGTTATGTTTAAAATCATTATATGTTTTTTATTGGTCACTCTATATGACATATAAAGTTATTATCTGATAGTTGTTGTTTCACCAATCCATCCACCGATAGTTACTGAATCACCTTTCTTCAGACCCAAGAAGAACAAGTCTTCATCTTTCGGAGTATATGCTGAATAGCTACCGATCAGTTTGTTAGCTTCTTCTGCAACACTTGGATCTACGCTCTTTGCGCGTTGCAATTTGTCGATTGCTGCAAAGTAAGTACATTTATTCAAAGCTGCTTCATCGCCCCAGTTTGGACTTGCTGCATACATCTGAGCAATCAAGATATAAGCTTTACCCATGTTAGCGTTAAGAGAAAGAGCTTTGTTTGCATACTGTCTTGCTTTGCCATACAATTTCTGGCTCATAATAGCAACTGCTGCCTTGTAGCAGTTTTCTGCTTTTTCCATTGGATCTTGTTCCAATTCAATAGCTTGATCGAAATAGCCTACACTCTTATCGATGTCACCTTTCTTGTAATACATGTAACCACATCCCAAAGCTGTTGCTGCTGTCGGTTCGATAGCGTGAGCTGCTTCAGATGCTTCGAAGTAAGCTTCTTCGTTTGTACATTTCAATATCTGCATTACAGAGATAACTTGTTTCAAATAATCCAGATTTGATTTATTCTGTGCAACCTTCGGACCGTAGATAGACTGCATGTCTTCACAAGTAGCAGTACCACTATTGATGAAGTAAGCATCTACGTTGTCTTTTGCTGTTTTTAAAAGCTTTTTAGTCTTTTCTGATTTAGTTGCTTTATATGCAGCATCAGCATAACCTGAAACAGCCAGATAATCCTGAATGAAATTTTCTTTGTGGTTTGTATCAGCTTTCAGCTTGCGCAAAGACAAGTCCATCATATCTTGGAACATGAAATAGTCTGCATTTTCTTTTTCCAGATCAACGGCTTCTTTTTCAATGCTATAAGCACTGTTCACGTCAAGATTCTTGCCTGAGAATACGATCATGTCGTGAGCTTTCATACCCAAAATAGATCCTTTTGTGGTCGGAGTACGTACCAAACCATTCAGTTGGTCAAGATATTTGATACGTTGATCGTGTACGGCCATTAACTCATTCAGATAAGTTTTTTGCTGAGCAGCATCTTTAGATTCAGCAATCAAGGCACGAAGAATTTTTGCACCGTTTGTATAAGTTCCTACTTGTGCCAATGGCGCTTCTGTGAATACAGCTTTCCAAGGAGTATATGCATCCTTGAAGTTGTTTGTTTTTACATATTCAGTATAAATACTGATGTTCTGGAGGCAACGGAGGCTGTCTTCTCCATGTCCAAAACGAGAACCATCTTCCACTCCTTTTTGAGCGAAAACTGCTGTTGCGCTCAATGAAAGCGCAGCCAACATTGTAAACATCTTCATTTTCATCGTATATAAATTTAGTTATTTTGTTAGTTAACTTTCCACTTCATGAACCAATGTTCATTGAATGTCAGACCGATTTTTATGACAAAACGGTTTTCTGACAGCATATTTGGAACAGATGGAGTAACATGAACATATTGACCTGTCACGTTTAAGATGGTATTCCGCTGGAATAATTGGAGAGGAAGACCAAATCCTGCACTGATTCCATATTCAGAAGGTCCGTCGCATTGGGGGAGTTTCAGATATGAGCTCTTGTAGTAACCTCCTGCGCGATAACGTATACGTTTCAGATAACTTCTTCCTATAGGATTGGGCAAGTATTCTACACCTGCTGCTATTTTACTGCGATCATTATATGCATCTGTCGAATTTTCATATTTTACTTTCGACCATTTTTCGAGAGAGTAATCAACTCCAAAAGTAAGGCTTTGAGCATGGTTATATGCCAAACCTGCACCAAAGGTATGAGGAATACCATATGAATCATTGATTACATGTTCGTTTACAGAAGAGTAACTGGAGTTGTCTGTTACTTGTATACCTCTAGTATCAGTGGAGTTGAGTGTATGTCCTAATCCATAAACCAATCCGAGCGTCAACTTGTCAGACTTGTTAATCTTCTGAGTATATTGTAAACCAAAGTTGGCAACGTAGCTGTTCACCTTTATATTATTATATACATTGGTCTGGTCACTGCTTACACTAAAACCTTTGGTTGACTGATATTGCAATGTTCCATAGATATATCCGGCATTCACACCGATAGAAAGATTATCAAGCACCTTAAAGCCTAATCCTCCAGTTATTTGTTGCAAACCTCCGTCACCATAGAAAAGATTTGTAGCTGTTACATCTTCAGCACCTTCTACTGGTTGTGTAGTTGTAAAATTATAACCTAAAGTAGAATATGGGGTGAAAGCAATTGCCATACCTAGTCTTGGGTGCAATCGGAACTGCATTGCAATATAGTCAAAACTAGAGTTTTTGGCATTATTCTTTATTCCATTTTCCTGAAAGTTTGAACTTTTAAGGCTCATGCCTACATCAAACATGAATGAGAGGGAATCTACAGCTGTGAACGATGCCGGATTTAACATATTGATATGTCCGCTATTTCGGAGCGCATAGCCAATTCCTCCCATAGCGGCATTATTGGCAAAACCTCGGTCAGACAGTTCTCCCAATCCATATCGTGTATAGGGAGAATTAATGCTAGACTGAGCTAAAGCCGATAAAGAGCCGGCAAGCATCAGAGTGCCGATTAGTGCTTTCTTATTTAACATTGTAATTTAAAATTCTGTTTAAACCTTTCAATACTAAAAATCTATCTGCAAAGATGATACTTTTTAAGTTTGTATCAAAAGAAAATTTATCTCCGCCAGTTAAAAAAACCAAAAGGTCAGGATATTTCTTTTGCATTAGCGTTATGTAACCGCTTATTTCGAACTCCATTCCTTTAATTACACCGGCTCGTATAGCAGTTTCGGTGCTGTATCCGAATTCGGGTAAATCTCCTCCTTTCTCTATTAAAGGAAGTTTGTCGCAGCACGCGTTCAAGGCCTTGAAGCGAGTGTAAATACCCGGTGAAATGTTTCCTCCCCAATAACGTCCTTTTGCATCGATGAATTCATATGTCAGGGCTGTTCCTGCATCAATAACTAGCAGATCTCTGTTTGGGCAAAGGTAATTGGCACCAACTACGGCAGCCAGTCGGTCCATGCCTAGAGTTTCCGGTGTTTTGTATAAATTTTCTATCGGAACCGGAGTGCGATAGGTTAATTCAAGAAAGGGTACTGATTGTTTTGCCAGTTGCTTGCGTATTGTGTTACTTAAAGTAATAACGGAGGCTATAATCCCTTTTTCAATGGGATATTTATTGCACAGCATTGTCAAACAGTCTAAAGAGTGGTTTGATCCTCTCAGGACCTCTACCACTTCTTCCTTGTCGAATACAGCAAGCTTGGCTACTGTATTACCTATATCGATTACTAAATTCACTTCTTTATTCTGTTATTATGCTGCAAAGTAAAGTAAAAAATGAATAGGTATAGTAATAAAACGATGATTTTATTCAGAAGTTATCAATAATTAGCCGTATTTTTGTGCCCGAAACAGAATAAATGTTGTAAAAAATTGGGTTTTATTTTACTGAAATTTATGTCAAGGCTTAAATATTTCATCTTTTGTTTGTTTATGGGAGTGGCTTTTTCTGTACAGAGTCAAAGTGCGGATAGTATTCGTTTTAGTTTGTTGACATGTGCTCCTGGAACCGAAATATATTCTTTATTTGGACATACGGCTATACGCTATGAAAATTATACGCGGCGTATAGATGTTGTATTCAATTATGGAATGTTTAGCTTTAATACACCAAATTTTATTTTCCGTTTTGTTGCCGGCGAAACAGATTACCAGTTGGGCATTACTCCTTATTCTTATTTTGAAGCAGAATATGCAATGCGTGGGTCTTCTGTCTACCAGCAAGTGCTAAACTTGACTCAATCGGAAAAGGAACGTTTGTTAACGATTCTGGAAAATAATTATTTACCTGAGAATCGTATATACCGTTATAACTATTTCTATGATAATTGTACTACTCGTGCACGTGACAAGATAGAGGAATGTATAGAAGGAAAGGTCGTTTATCCTGATTCTCTGTCGGGCAAGAGTTATCGTAGTATTGTACATGAATTTACTGCCGGTTCTCCGTGGGATGAACTTGGTATTGACTTATGTTTAGGGGCAGAAGCTGATAAGGAGATAAATAAACGTCAGCAGATGTTCTCTCCTTTTTATATGAAATATTATGCTTCGAATGCTTATATAGTAGATGCTGGAGGTACTCGTCGTCCTTTGATTCTTGATGAAACTAAAATTGTGGATGTTGAACCAGAGGAAGTTCAACCGGGTTTTATTTTATCACCGTTGATGTGTGGAACTTTGTTTTTAGCATTATGTGTGGTGATGGCATGGGGGCAATGGAAAACTCAACGAATCTGGTGGGGATGGGATATTGTGCTTTATGGACTTCAAGGATTGGCTGGATGTATCATTGCATTCTTGTTTTTCTTTTCAGTTCACCCAACTGTAGGTTCTAACTGGCTGCTTATTTTATTCAATCCGATACCCTTGTTGTATCTTCCTTTTATGGTTTATAAGGCTGTAAAACGCAAGAAAGACTATTATCATGTCGGAAATATGGTGTATTTAACACTTTTTATAACCATTCTTCCATTTTGTGGGCAAGAATTTAATTTAACAGTATTACCTTTGGCACTCGGTTTGCTAGTGACTTCTGCAAGCCATGTATTAGTTTGGAATAAAAAGTAATGAAAGAACGTATATTAACATCGCTGATAGCGGCATTTGTGATAACAAGTCTTCAGGCACAAACGACTCCTGCTGTGCCGAGGTTGGTTGTGGGCTTAACCATAGATCAACTTCGTTCTGACTATATTGAAGCTTTCTCGGCTTTATATGGTGAAAGGGGGTTTAAGCGTTTGATGAGAGAGGGGAGAGTTTATTGCAATGCAGAATATGATTTTATAAATATAGATCGTTCTTCGGCTGTAGCTTCTATATATACAGGTACTACTCCTTATTATAATGGAATTGTCGGTAACCGTTGGATGGACCGTGCTTCTTTACGTATTATAAAAAGTGTGGATGATCCTGCTTATATGGGAGTATATACTTCTGAAAGCACTTCACCTCAGCATTTGTTGGTTTCAACTTTATCAGATGAGCTGATGGTAGCTACTTGTGGAAATGCAGAGGTGTACTCTATTGCTCCTACCCGAGAAATGGCTGTGTTGGCAGCCGGGCATGCTGCTAAAGGGGCTTTTTGGTTGAATGATGAAACAGGAAAGTGGAGTGGCTCTACTTATTACGGCTCGTTTCCGGAGTGGGTGACTACATATAATGACCGCGACGGTTTGGATTTTCGCATCGGGAATCTTGTATGGGGACCTTATCTGCCTGTTACGTCTTATAAATATGTCACTTCTGATGCAAAGCAGCTTACTTTCAAGCATGATTTTTCTGATGAGCGAACTGAAAAATATAAAAAGTTCAAAACCAGTCCTTATGCAAATGACGAGGTAAACAAACTGGTTGATGCTTGTCTGACATATACTAATGTCGGGAAAGATAATGTTCCTGACTTGCTTACATTGTCATATTATGCAGGAAATTACGCTCATATGTCCAACGCAGAGTATGCTATGGAAATTCAGGACATGTATGTTCGTTTGGATAACAGCATAGGTGACTTGTTGGATTTAATAGACCGTAAAGTAGGGCTGAACAATACGTTGTTTTTTATAACATCTACTGGTTATACTGACGTTGACCCTAAAGACCCTGAACAATATAAGATACCTGGCGGAGAGTTTCATATCAAGCGCTGTGGGGCTTTGTTGAATATGTATCTCATGGCTATTTATGGGCCGGGACAGTATGTCGAGACTTACTATGATCGTCAGATTTATTTGAATCATAAACTTATTGAAGATAAAAAGCTGAATCTTACAGAGATATTAAACCGCTC
>UMDU01056916.1_pt1 | contig 11880 bp, 9 predicted proteins | sample 1964581 | NCBI WGS metagenome assembly UMDU01 (sample SAMEA4836003, study PRJEB28245) | human gut metagenome | biome: gut microbiome; material: fecal sample | place: Denmark | collected 2008
ACACCAATATCCTTGATCAAAGTTCTGGAGGATTCTTCAAGTCCTACTATTTTCAGATATTTATCTGCTTCTCCGTAGGTTTCATTCCAGTTAATAGATAATGAACTTCCTCTTTCATTGCCCAGATACATATTTTCACCGATCGTCATATATGGGATCAGCGCCAGTTCCTGGTGAATGATTACAATTCCTTTTTCTTCACTGTCTTTAATTGTATTGAATTTACAGATTTCACCGTTATAAATAATATTACCATCGTATGTTCCATACGGATAAATACCACTTAATACATTCATCAGGGTAGATTTACCGGCTCCATTTTCACCGACCAGAGCGTGGATCTCGCCCTCTTCCACCTGAAGATTAACGTTATCCAGTGCTTTTACACCTGGGAAAGTTTTGGTAATATTTTTCATTTCCAGAAGTATCTTAGCCAATTTTGTTTCCCTCCCTTTTATAAATCATGCCTGCGACGGGCAGCCCTATAGCAATCCCAGGAAATACTGAATTACATTATTTTCTGGGATTGCTATAGATTAACACAGGCGGGTGGTATTCCCGCCTGTATGATCAATTTTTATTACTTAATCTGATCTTCTGTATAGTATCCGGAATCGATCAGGATTTCTTTGTAATTGTCAACCGTGACAACAACCGGATCACAAAGGTATGTCGGGATAACACCTGTGCCATTATCATAGGATTCTGTATCATTAACTTCCGGTTCTTCACCTTTCATGATGGAATCAACCATTCCAACAACTGCTGTTGCAAGAGCACGTGTATCCTTGAATACGGACATAGCCTGTTTTCCTGCTACAAGGTTCTTAACATTTGGTGTATCACAGTCCTGACCTGTGATGATTGGATATTCTCCTGTGTAGGAAGCTGCAAGAGCATTTTCTACGCCAAGTGCTGTAGAGTCATTGGAGCAGAGAACTGCGTCAAGGTTGGAGCCGTCTGAGTAGTTACCTGCGATAATTGTATCCATTCTGTCCTGAGCCTTTGCACTGTCCCAGTTAGCAGTTGCAACCTGCTCAAATTCTGTCTGTCCGGATTTAACTACCAGCTTACCTTCGTCAATATATTTCTGAAGTACATCCATTGCTCCGCCGAAGAAGAAGTTACAGTTATTGTCACCAGGATCACCTGTGAACAGCTCAATATTAAACGGTCCGTCCTGATTGTCGAGATCAAGTGCATCTACTAAATATTCGCCCTGTTTCTGACCTACCTTGTAATTATCAAATGTTGCATAATAAGTAACTGCATCTGAGTTCATAAGCAGACGGTCATAGGAAATAACCGGGATTCCTGCTTCTTTAGCCTGTTTCAGCGGCTCACCAAGACTGCTTCCGTCGATAGATGCCACAACCAGAAGATCACATCCGTTTGCAACCTGATTCTCAAGCTGTGAAACCTGTGTGCTTACATCGTTGGATGCATACTGAAGGTCTACTTCATAGCCGGCTGCTTCCAGCTCTTTCTTCATGTTCTCGCCATCCTGATTCCATCTCTGAAGATCTTTTGTAGGCATTGTAACACCAATCAGTTTCTTGTCATCCGCTTTAACAGCTACTCCCGGGATAACTACCATTCCAGCTACCATTGATGCACAAAGAATTGCAGATACGACTTTCTTTCTCATTGTAAAAATCCTCCATTTCTTTTTACGTTTCTCACGTTTTCTTGATGATGTTACTATAGCACAGGGCAATCTGGACATGGTTGGCAAGAAACAAGACATTTTAAGAAAAACAAAAAATGCCCTGCACAGGACAGGACATTTTTGTTGCAAGATAATGCTATATACTGATTTACTCTTACATCTGCAAAAGCAGTCGGATAATCTCTGAATATTTTATTTAACTGTAATCCGCATTCAGATAAACTTCATCTCTGCGGTGGAAACCTCCTTCAATGATCACCTTATCTATATTGTCTTTTGTCACTGCAGTTGGTTCAAGGATGCAGGAAGGAATCTCATAAGTTCCGTCATTTACTGTTTCTGTCACATCTTCCAGTTCTGCAACTCCCTTTCCACTACCCATTTCCACTGCATATTTCGCTGCTTTTCTTGCCAGATTTTCAATTGGTTTAAAAGCAGTCATATACTGTGTTCCTTCTACTATTCTCTGACAGGCTGCAAGATCTCCATCCTGACCTACAACAACCACATTTCCGGCAAGCTGATTCTCTGCCAGTACCTGTACGACCTGACTGGCAATGTCATCATTTCCGCACATAATTCCCTTAACATGAGGATATTTTTCCAGGGCTTCCTCCACATATCCGGCAGCCAGTTCTGCTGTCCAGCCATCACAGTTAGCTTCATAAACCACATGCAGATCTGTGTCTGCAAGCATATCATCAAACCCCTGTTTCACCATCTGGACATTATTATCTGAAGAGGATCCCTGTATCATAAAGACATCTCCTCCTTGAGGAAGTGCATTGACAAGTGCCTGTGCCATGATCTCACCCACCTTACGGTTATCAAAGGAAATGTACAAATCTGTATTGGCATTATTGACCATTCTGTCATAGGAAATAACTGAAATTCCCGCACTCTGTGCCTTCTGTATGGCATCTGAAAGTGCTCCACAGTCTCTTGCGATCACAACGATCACATCCACCTGCTTATTTATAAAGTATTCAATCTGACTGATCTGCTCTTTGACATCTGCACCTGCATCCTGCACATTTACCTCTGCTCCCAGTTCTCTGGCAGTCGCCACAAATACATCTCTGTCACGGATCCATCTTTCTATAACAAAAGAATCCACTGTAAGTCCGATCTGAACCTTATCCTCTTCCTTATTCTCTTCTGCTGTTTCTTCATTCTTATTCTGTTTTTGTTCTGAAGAGGAACCACATCCTGTCAGCAGTATCATCCCTGTACAAAATGCCAGTATTCCAAGCAGCAGCTTTCCGCAATTCTTTTTTGTCTTATATAATTTCATCAGCCTAACCTCTCTCTGAACTCACTAGGCGTAACTCCTTCATACTTCTTGAAAATCCTGCTGAAGTAATTGGGATCACTGTATCCTGACTGTGCACATATTTCCTTAATGGAAAGTCTGGAATCCTGCAGAAGTTCTCTGGCATTTTTCAGACGTATTTCTGTAAGATATTCAATAAAGTTCTTACCTGTTTCCTGTTTAAAAAGTTTACTGAAATAATACGGACTGATATCTACCTCTCTTGAAACATCATCCAGAGAAATATCCCTGCGGAAATTTTCATTGATATATTCCTTTGCTCTGTCAATAATACTGCTAGCTTCTTTTTCCTTGGAATTCTCCAGTTTCGTACAGATTTCTCTCGTCTTATCCAGAAACCACTTCTTCAGATTTTCTATATCCGTACAGGACTGAAGCTCCCGGATATAGCTTCTCCTGCTGTTAACATTATATTTCAAAGTTCCTGCAAAGAATGCCCTGCGTTCCGCATTCATCACCATCTCCAGGATTTTAATCTCAATGTCTTCTCTTGTGACGGCCTGCTGACTGTGCATCCATTCAAAAAATCCCTCTGCGCAGTTCATCGCTCCCGCAGCATCCTTCTCAAGGATCCTCTTCTGATATCTGATTTCCAGGTCTCTTGGATATTCCCCGTCATATTTCTGTGCCGCCGGTACATCCTCGATATGCACTACATGACTGATGCTCTCTCTCAGTGCGACCACCGCTTCCTTAAAAGATTCCTTCACGCTTCCAAGTTCTTTGACTCTTCCGATTCCACAGCGGAACATACTGTCGATCCGGTTTTCAAATTTATGTACCATATTTCTGGCTCTTGTGACAATTGCAACTCTGTCTTCGTAATCTTCTTTCGCATTTTCATAAGGAACAAGCAGTACGATCCTGTTTCCCATAATAGGACCTACAAGGCATTCAAAGAATCCCTGTGCGATTTCACGAAAAGTAGAATAAAATTTGTTTGCCTTTACACTTGCACCTACTGCATTACTGAGCATCCCATTTTCCATAGAATCTCCAAATTCTATGACCATCATATAACCGTATTTCTGACGGATATCAAGAAGCTGTGTATAATTATCCTGATAAGTAACAAAATCATCCTGCAGAAGAATATTATTGATATATCCACTCTCAATCATAGGTACCACTGTCTCCAGTTTCTCTCTGATCAGGAGATCATCGCTTCTCTTCTGCCGTATCTGATCTACCTTTGTCATCATCTTCGCGCAGGTTTCCAGAATTACTTTCTTATTTACAGGCTTTGTGAGAAACTCCTGAACTCCCAGGTTCACTGCTTCTTTTGCATAATTAAACTTATCATATGCAGTTATGATCACAAAAACTGCTGAGCTGTTAAATTTCTGAATTTCCCTGATTGCCTGGATTCCGCTTATTCCCGGCATCTGGATATCCATAAAACAGATATCCGGCGGATATGCCTGTGCCATCTCCACCACAACTCTGCCTGACTTTGCACAGTGGATTTCACATTCATTTCCATATTCAGTTTCAATAATTTTCTTTAATGATTCCAGCATGATACCTTCATCATCTGCCAGCAAAATTCTATACATCTTCTCTCACTCCCATAATACTTCTCTTAGTTTTCATGCACAGGTATATAGATTACTGCTTCTGTGCCTTTTCCTTCACCTTCACTGTTAATCTCCATAAGCCCTGATTCCTCATAATAAAGTTCCAGACGACTGATCACATTATTCATACCGATTCCTGTAGAATCACCTTCTTCATTTCTGCGCTCTCTGTTTCCTGACAGAACACCCTCTATCTGTTCCTGCGTCATTCCCTTTCCATTATCTTTCACGCTGATACGTATATAATCTGCATCTCCTGTAACTGTGAGATGTATTTTTCCTTCCCATTCAATGTCACGTATTCCATGATTGACTGCATTTTCCACAACCGGCTGCAAGATCATACTTGGCATACGCACATTCTCCAGTGATTCATCCACCTCCTTGCTGAAATGGATATCTCCGGCGAACCGGACATTCAGAATATAAATATAGTTATCAACAGCCTCCAGTTCTTCTCCCAATGTGGCGTCTTCCTGTCCTTTTTTTACATTATAGCGAAAAAAATCCGCCATTTTCTCTACAAAAATCCCGGTCTGCTCTGCATCCTCCATCATTGCAAGCTGTGCTCCTGCATTCAGGGAATTAAACAGAAAGTGCGGATTGATCTGTGACTGAAGATATTTCAGCTGTGCTTCTTTCAGATGATTTTCCATAAGAAGCTCCCTCTCCATCATCTGCTGCTCTTTCTCCATACTTGCTTTCGTCCTTGCCATATACAGATCAAGATTCTCTACCATTGTATTAAACGCTCTGGTTACTGTTCCCAGTTCATCCTGTGCATCTGTATCGTGCATCTTTACATGGAAATTTCCCTGACCTACCAGTTGTGCTGTCTCTGCCATATTGGAAAGGGGAACAAACATATTTCTGGTGGCCTGGATGAGCAGAAGCATTCCACCGGCTACAATTATGATCATAATAACTGAATTGCTTATCTCCAGATATCTCATCACTGCACGAAGTACTGCATAAGTACTGGAGTTCTCCTGAAACATCAGGTTATTCAGTTCGTCAATAGATGACTGGATATATCTGTAAAGCTTTGTTGCATCATCATATTTACGCTTATACTGCTCAACGTTCCTTCCTCGTTTGGCAGCTACCGTTTCCGCAGTACAGTCCAGATATGTTTCCGACATTTTCCGGATATTCCGTTCCAGAAGCTTTACGGGATCATTGATATTATCTTCATTAAGTTTCTCAAGTTCATTTCTGTATTTTGCCTCATTCTGATAATAATCAAGAAGTGTCTGAGAATTCTTAACCTTAAGATACTTATACATATTATCCTGTACTTTCTCAAATACCTGTGAAAGTTCGGTAAGCTCTGCATTACTGGCATAAACATTATCCATCTTTTGCATGGAATTATTGATCCGCACATAAAAAAGCATATTCATGGCAAAAAGAAGGACAGCGATCATACCCACCTCTATAACGATTTTACTGACCAGTGAAAAATCTTTCCAGCGCAGCTGCTTCATCCGGACACCCCCTTCCTTCTCATTTCCCGTACTGCATTTTTGTCCAGGAAATTAATATCTACATTATAATAGGAATTGGTCCTTCCATCCTTCTGATATGCTGTCAGAGCTTCTATACTGTATCTGCCAAGCTGCTCTGTATCCACATCACAGGTAACAGAGATTACTCCCTTTTCCACTGCTGTAAGAATATCTTCGGAACTGTAATATCCTATGATTGTAACCTTTCCTGCAAGATTAAAGTCCAGCACTGCCTGACGTGCACATTCTGTAGTCTCTTCATCCATACACACAAGAATATCGGGTACTTTATCTCTCTGCTGAAAAATATCTGTTACCGCTTCTTCTGTCTCAAAGGTTCCGGTTAAGCGAAGATTTTTTCCTGTTATCTGGATATTTTGCAAAGAGCCTGCCTTTGCCTGGGCTGCATTGCTGATCTGTGTATATATCTGGCTCTGGTTCATATCATCAATATTTTTCTTCAACAGAATAAGAATACTTTCCGTATCCTCAGTCACATATTCCGCTACCTTTTCGCCATAGACACTTCCAAGCTGATAATCACTGACACCCACGAAACTCTGACGCTTGCTGTGAACTGCATCTCCCATTACAGTAACAACCGGAATTCCTTTCTGAACAGCCTCATTTATCTTCTCTTCCAGTCCCTGCTCCCCACTGTACTGCAGGATAATCCCATCTGAATTTGAAGCAATACTCATATTCATATAATCAAGCTTACTGTAATCGCTCTCTCTTCCACTGCCTCTCAGTTCAAGAATTGCATCATTCTTCTGCGCCCATTCCTGTGCACAATCATAAACCGCTTGCCAGAAAGAAGAATTCGGACTGTCTACGATCATATCGTATTTATATCTACACATAACTTCATTCTTCTCTTTCAGACTACTCCCCCCGGACAGTCCCTCGCAATAAGACTCTCCTATCATATAAAAAAGCACTAAAATTCCTGCCAGTGCAAAGAAAACCAGCAGTTTTGTCCGTTTCTTTTTCATCTCAATCTCCGTAAATTCTTTCTTCGATATTTTGCAGAATCTATTATACAATAAATCGGTATGAATTGCTTTATTTTTTTCATATACTGTAATGATTACATCTGCCACCTGCTGTTTCTTTCGTTCTGACACAGATATTCATACTCTGTGTTCCGGAATCAGAGAGATATTTTTATGAGGAGTATCTTTGCATGAAGCGGACTTTAATATTTTTTGGAATATTATGCATGATTTTTTTCCTGCTCTTTTCTTCTGCTGACAGACGCACACAGTTCCTTACTTCACTGGCAGGTCCCGGTATGCTTTCCCTTGTAAAACAGGCATCTGCAAAAGCTACAGCTTTGGAGAATTTTTCAACTGACACCATTGCCGGGATTCCCGTTGAAGAATCTCCCAGAATCGCATTGACCTTTGATGACGGTCCCAATGCCCGGTATACCCCCATACTTCTGGATGGATTAAAAAAAAGAAACATCCGGGCATCTTTCTTTCTGATAGGCGAGAACATTGAAGGAAACGAAGACATACTCCTGCAAATGCGAAAAGACGGACATCTTATCGGAAATCACACCTGGGATCATGTACAGCTTGACAAGATACCGGCGGAGAAAGCCAGACTGGAAATTGAAAAAACAAATAACAGAATCTATGAAGCTTCCGGAATTTACCCTTCTTATGTACGACCGCCTTTCGGCGCATGGATCAAGGATATGGAACTTTCTGTCACCATGCTTCCCGTATTCTGGGATGTAGATACCCTGGACTGGAAAAGCAAAAACATCGATTCTATCCTGTCTATCGCCCAGACACAGGTTCATGACGGTTCTATCATCCTGATGCATGACGGCTATCAGACATCTGTGGATGCAGCCCTGAAAATCGCTGATCTTTTTACTGAAAAAGGCTATGTTTTTGTCACTGCAGACCAGCTCCTGCTCACATAAAAGATTTGCTTTTTCCTGCCTGATTCGTTATACTGTTATACAAAGCTTGTACAGATTTCTCTGTAGCAGGATTATCCGCAGAGTATGCTGTACATCATTATATACAAAAGGAGTAATTAAACGAATGGACAGACTATTTAACATGGACAACAAATTCTTCACCGTCATGGGACGCGTGGCTGATCTTATTATGCTTAATGTGGTCTTTCTGATCTGTTGTCTGCCAATCGTGACTATTGGTGCGTCACTGACTGCACTCCACTATGTCACACTGAAAATGGCACGTAACGAAGAATCTTATATTATCAGAAGCTTCTTCAAATCCTTTAAGCAGAACTTCAAACAGGCAACTGTCATCAATCTTATCATGCTTGCAGTTGCAGCTATCCTTTACATGGATCTGCGTATTGTAGGCAATATCGACGGAACAATGTCTCAGGTACTGTATATCGTTTTCTTTGCATTTGGTATCCTTTATATGATGGTATTTCTGTATATTTATCCGGTGCTTGCCAAATTCTACAACTCCATCAAAAACACCTTCCGCAATGCATTCCTGATGGCTATCCGTCATCTTCCGTATACAGTCCTGATGGCAGTCATCACTCTGTTACCTGCAGGCGTGTTTTTTATTAAAAGTTTCCGCATACAGTCCATGGCCATCATGCTTCTGTGCATGTTTGGATTTGCACTGGAGGCATTTATCAACGGACATTTTCTGGTAAAGATTTTTGATAATTATATTCCGGCTGATACAGATACCCAGGATACAGACCTTCAGAACGGAAACTCTGCTGAAACTTCATCAGCAGAAAATGATCACACAGTATGACCAAATGGGGAGAGAAACCATACCACTCTCTGGACTATATGCTGAGAGAGCGGTTTGGAGAAAAGGTTTATAAGGTCACGCTAAATGGCGGCATGTCCTGTCCCAACAGAGACGGTAAGATTGGAACCCGCGGCTGCATCTTCTGCAGCGCAGGAGGAAGCGGAGATTTCGCTGCAGATGCTGCACTTTCCATCACTGACCAGATAGAAAGCCAGATCAGTATCCTTTCACAGAAACGTCCGATTCATAAATATATTGCCTATTTCCAGGCGTACACAAATACCTACGCACCTGTGGAATATCTGGAGAAAATTTTTACAGAAGCAATCTCTCATCCAAAGATAGTTGCTCTTTCCATCGGCACCAGACCAGACTGCCTCAGTCCTGAAATCGTGACACTTTTGTCCCGGTTAAATAAACAGAAACCTGTCTGGATTGAACTTGGACTTCAGACGATCCATGAGTCCACTGCCAGGTATATCCGAAGGGGATATCCTCTCTGCGTTTTTGATAATGCCGTAAAACACCTGCGAAAAGAAAATATCGAAGTAATCGTGCATACAATCCTCGGATTGCCCGGTGAAAACACAGCAGATATTCTGGAAACTATGGAATACCTCAACCATATGGATATTCAGGGAATCAAACTGCAGTTACTTCATGTGCTTCGCGGCACTGATCTGGCAGCAGATTACGAGAAAGGACTGTTTCAGACTTACGAACGGGATGAATACATCTCTCTCCTTATAAACTGTCTGGAACATCTCAGACCGGATATGGTTATACACCGCATCACAGGCGACGGCCCCAAAGATCTGCTGATCGCACCACTGTGGGCAAGCCGTAAACGTGAGGTATTAAATATGCTGCATCACAGGATGAAAGAAGAACAAAGCTACCAGGGAAGACTGTTTTCACACTAAAAGATTCTCTGCTACTCTATGCAAAGGAGGGATAAAATGGCAACACCATTCACAGTTTACAAATTAATCGTGTTATACATGCTTCAGAATACCGAAAATACCCTGACAAATTCGCAGATTTCGGAATTTATCCTGGACCGGGAATATACAAACTATTTCCATCTCCAGCAGGCAATCTCAGAACTGGTAGAGGCAGAACTGATCACCATGGACACCCGTTCCAATGTCTCCCATTACCGGATTACCGAAGATGGCATAAAGACTCTCTCCTTTTTCCAGAAAGATCTCTCTCCTGAGATCAAACAGGAAGTCAGAGAATACCTGAAATCTACCGGCTTCAAAGCCCAGGAGCGAATCGTCACTCCTGCCGATTATTACATCACCAAACAGGGAACCTATTCTGTAAGATGCCAGCTCATCGAAAAGGGCAACTCCCTCATCGACCTGAACATCGCAGCTCCTAACCTTGAGGCAGCACAGTCGATCTGTAAAAAATGGTCCACACATTACCAGGAAATATACGGTAAAATAATGGAAGAGCTCTTATAATGCTCTTCCTTTTTATTTCCTAATCTTTACAAAAAAACAGGGATACGTTATACTAAAACAAATATACGTTCTATAGCACTCCTCGTAAATAATGTATATTGATTAAGAGACTTGCTATAATTTGTCAGAAATGTTTTATGTTACTATAAACACGAAATGAAATGTGACTGTTTTATCATCAGATTCTATGGAGAAAAAACTATGGATTTATTTGAATACGCCAAATCAAAAACCCTGGACCAGGAATCCCCTCTGGCATCCAGACTACGCCCCACAACTCTGGATGAAGTTGTAGGACAGCAACACATCATCGGAAAAAACACCTTATTATACAGGGCTATCAAAGCTGACAAACTGACCTCCGTCATCTTCTACGGCCCTCCCGGAACCGGCAAGACCACCCTGGCAAAAGTAATCGCCAACACTACCAGTGCAGAATTCACCCAGATCAATGCCACTGTAGCAGGCAAAAAAGATATGGAAGCAGTTGTAAAAGAAGCCCAGCAAAACCTGGGTATGTACGGCAAAAAAACAATCCTCTTCATAGACGAGATCCACCGCTTCAACAAAGGCCAGCAGGACTATCTCCTCCCATTCGTAGAAGACGGAACCATCATCCTCATCGGTGCCACAACAGAGAATCCATACTTCGAAGTCAACGCTGCTTTAATCTCCCGTTCCATCATCTTCGAACTGAAATCCCTGGAGATCTCCGAAGTCAAAGAACTCATCCTTCGCGCAGTCAACGACAAAACAAAAGGAATGGGAAACTATAAAGCCCGGATAGATGAAGACGCCCTCGACTTCCTTGCAGACATGGCAGGCGGCGACGCCAGAAATGCCCTCAATGCCATCGAACTGGGCATCCTCACTACCCCCCGTAGCGAAGACGGTCTCATCCACATCACCCTGGATGTGGCATCTCAGTGCATCCAGAAACGCGTCGTCCACTACGACAAAAACGGAGACAACCACTACGACATCATCTCCGCCTTCATCAAAAGCATGCGTGGCTCAGACCCTGACGCAGCAGTCTACTACCTTGCAAAAATGCTCTACGCCGGAGAAGACGTCAAATTCATAGCCCGAAGAATCATGATCCTCGCCTCCGAAGACATCGGAAACGCCGATCCACAGGCCCTCTGCGTAGCAGTCGCCGCAGCCCAGGCAGTAGAACGCGTAGGAATGCCCGAGTCCCAGATCATCCTCTCCCAGGCAGTCACCTACATGGCCTGCGCCCCCAAAAGCAACTCCGCAGTCAACGCCATCTTCGCTGCCATGGACTCCGTCAAACGCACAAAAACCACAGTCCCGCCACACCTCCAGGACGCCCACTACGGCGGCCACGAAAAACTGGGCCACGGCATCGGTTACGAATACGCCCACGACTACCCAAACCACTACGTACACCAACAATACCTCCCCACCGAAATCCAGGGAGAACACTTCTACGAACTCTCAGAAATGGGCTACGAAAAAAACCTAAAAGAATACCAAACAAAAATCAAATCCCAGTCTTAATAAAAAAATCCGGCAGAAACACTTTTCTG
>UMDU01036667.1_pt1 | contig 11032 bp, 10 predicted proteins | sample 1964581 | NCBI WGS metagenome assembly UMDU01 (sample SAMEA4836003, study PRJEB28245) | human gut metagenome | biome: gut microbiome; material: fecal sample | place: Denmark | collected 2008
GGGATATCGCTTTGCGATATAGTCTCTCACAAAGGGGCTTTTTTTATTTGTTTATGTACACTTTTCATTGACTAAAATAAAGGGAAGATGGAAAAGGCAACGAAAGTGTTTGCCATGTATTAAGAGTTAGATATAAAATTGAATTTTAAATTATGGGACTGCAACTAATGTTTATTGCCAAGTTCTTTGGATTTCAGTAATTCAAGAAAAAACTTTGTGACGAATGGGTTTTGAATGCGTCGGTATGTGGCACTGGTAGTTTCAGTGCCCATACCGCTACGCATTCAACGAGCGAGAGCGCCCATGAGACGCAAAGTTTTTTCTTGAAACTTTTTCCCCTCCCATGACAATATACTTGTGAAAGATGTCTTTTGAGCAAAAGAAAGGAAGATTCATGTGACAAAACAGGAGTTTGATGAATATGTGCAGGCGCGAAACAAAGCACTTGGCAATGTTACCATAACCTGCACTGCTACATTTAATGATGGAGCACAGAAATCTGTAAACATCAAAGTAAAACACCAGAAATTAACAGGAGCACAAACAAACAGCTCTAAATTTGAGAAAGATAAAAAATATATCTTTGTTACCTTTGCGGTAGAAGAATAGAAAAAGAAATTCCTCGTGAGAGACTATAACGCAAAGCGTTATCTCGTCTCCTCACGAGGAACTTCTTTTTTCTATTCTTCCTTTTTCGGCTTTTTGCCACAGTTTGCACAATCGCCATGGCATCCGGAACACATCGAGGAACCACGGTCATGTGCCACATAAGTAATCACAAAGATAGCCGCAACTACAATTAACACAAGAATCAGAACACTAATTGGATTCAAACCAATCCCTCCTTATTTGGCAGCGTTCAGCACAGCAAAATAAGCTGATTTCGCTGCATAGTCTGCTCCAAAGAGCAATGGATAACTCGTTTCTCCTTTGAAATCAGACAACCAGGAATCTCCATCGGTAAGCCCCCAGAAGGTAACACCGGTAATATTGATTTTCTGATTTCTTCTGCTGTCTACCAGCATGTTAAATAATGACTGGTATTTTGTCGCTACACTTTTCTGGTCAGCCGCTGTCCGGAATGTATTATGAATATCTAACTCCGTCAACTGAATTTCAATCTTGCCCGGATCAATCTGGTTGTACTTCTGAATTGCTACCTTTACCGCAGCAATTGTCGGACTTGTCATGGAGTAATGAGACTGCATACCAACGCCGTCACACAAGCCTTTGTCATACAAGTCTTTTACCACCTGATAAATACGGTCTCTTTTTGCCGCTGCATACTCATTGTAATCGTTTAAGAAAAGTTTCACATCTTTATCTGCATATTTACGGGCAAAAGTAAACGCATCTGTCACATAGCCGGCATCACCATATACTTTATACCAGTTGGATGATGTGCGCATCGTACCATCATCATTGACCGCCTCATTTACAACATCCCATGCATAGACAACACCCGGATAATTTTCCTGGCAGTATGTGAGAACCTTCTTAATATAGCTTTCCATTCGTTGACGCATCACATCCTTAGAAACAAGTGACTTGTCAACATTATAATCTTTATGGAAGAACCATTCCGGCGTCTGACTGTGCCATACAAGCGTATGTCCACGCAGTTTTAATCCGTTATCACTGGCAAGTTTCAATACTTTCTGAAGAATTTCTTCATTAATCAAAACATTGGTGTCGGTTCCGCGTGTCTGATTTTCTTTGCTCAGAAGTGACTCCGGTTTCATCTGATTTTCCATTGTAATCGAATTAAACTGATTGGTAATCAGTGCCTTCGCTTTTGCGTAGGCTCCGGCTCCCTCAAGCTGCCACGTATTCACCGCTGCACCAATCTTAAAATCTTTGATGTAAGCGGTCTTTAACGTATCACTAAGCACCGGTGCTTTTACCGTAACTTTTACCTTGACGCGCTTGCCGCTGTAGGTCTTTGCACGAACTGTCGTTTTTCCGACATACTGACCGGTTACAACACCTTTGCTTGTAACGGTAGCCACTTCCGGATTGTAAGACTTCCACATCACTTTGTCGTTTGATTTCTTTGGTGAAACTACACCGGTCAATTTCACAGAATCAAATTTATTTAAAACAATGGAATTGACACTCTTTTTGTCTTCGTCCACAATACGAAGTTTCTTTGCCCCCTGCAAAACCGTAACACGGCACTTTAATTTCTTCTTTTTCCCACGGTAGGAAACGGTTGCTGTTATGGTTGCTTTTCCTTTTTTCTTTGCCTTCACTTTACCACGTGAAGAAACACTCGCAATCTTTTTCTTGGATGAACTCCAGCGCACCTTTGCCTTTCCTTTATTTTTCACCTTCAGCGTAACCGATTTTCCGGTTGCCAAGGTAACCGATTTCACATTTAATTTTCCCTTTACAGACGCCTGTGCCTGTTCTGATGCTGTCAGCCCTGCCGCTTCAAACATCATTACTCCGGCAAGCACATAAGCTATTGCTTTTTTCACCTTCATCTACCTCACTTCTTATTTATTTTATTCTTCAGAGCCGGCGAAATTTCATATAAAAATGGTGACGGCTCCGCCTCTTTATGGAAACGCTCTTTCACAAATGACAGATGCAAATATGTTTTTGCACGTGTCATTGCCACGTAAAGCATACGTCTTTCTTCTTCTAAATTTCCCTCTTGAACAGCCTTGCGGTACGGTACAATATCCTCATTTAATGTCGGCACAAACACAACCGGAAATTCCAAGCCTTTGGAGGCGTGCATCGTCATCAATGAAACACCCGGTTCTTCTTTGACCTGCTGCTTCTTCTGCTCCTGCCGTATTTCCTCCAGCGTATCCCCGTAATTTTCTACAAAAGAAAGGAACTCCGGAATGCTCTTTTTGTCGCGTGCCATCTCCTGCATTTCATCCAGCACATCAAACCAGTCATCGGCATTTACATTTCTCTCATCGGCATAAGTCTTCAAAAATTCATCGTAACCAATGCCTTTTCGTATAAAATGAATTGCCGCATAGGGTGAAAGCGATGCCAGATTTTTTAAATCATACTCAAAATTCCAGATTCGCTCTTCCATCCACTCCTGATTTTTCACCGCATAATAGGCACGGAGTTTATCAAAACTTACTTCTGATTCTGTAAAAGCCGTACGGCTTAAGTATCTAACCGGGCGGTTTGCAATCTTTAAAAATTTCTCACGGCTCCGGTTTCCAAGTGCAAGCTGCAAATAGCACATAATATCTTTTGCCATCCAAGTATCAAATAAATTCGGAAGATTTTCCCGCATGGTAAATGGAACTCCATGTTCCATCAGTTTCCCAGCTAGCAAACGCATCTGCATATTCGTCCGAAATAACACCGCCATCTCCTGATACGCAATGCCTTCTTTCTGATACATCTGTATCTGTGCCACAATCTTCTCTGCTTCATCCGGTAAATTCTCGCATTTTTTCATATGCACCGGCTGTTCCTTGCCCTTGTTTGCAACAATATGTTTTTCGTACCGTTCATTATTTTTTCCAATCAGCCGTTCTGCCGCTTTCATAATCTCATCCGAACAACGGTAATTTACGCCAAGCACAATCTGTTTTGTGTCCGGGAAGCGTTTCGGGAAAGAAAGCATGATACCCGGCTTAGCACCGCGGAATCCATAGATTGACTGGTCATCATCCCCGACAATAAACAGATTATTCTCCGGTTCTGCCAACATACAAACCGTCTCGTACTGCAAACGGTTGATATCCTGAAATTCATCAATCAGTAAATACCGAAACTGTGCCTGCCAGCGTCTGCGGATATCTTCTCTCTCTTTTAGAAGCTGATATGTATATACTACCATATCATCAAAATCAAGACAACGGTGTCTTTGTAGTTTTTCCTGATATCCCCGGTACATTTTCTGAAAAATTTCAGCAGAACACGCCGAGGAAAAATAGCAGTCTATTTCGATTCCTTCCCCTTTTACACGGCTGATTTCTTTTTCAATATCGGAAAGGAATTCCTTTTTATCGTCCACCCCGTATCCGGTTTCATTGAGTGTTTCTTCTAGAAAACGGTATTTTAATGCCGGAGTTGCAATGTCTTTTACCTCATAATGATACGCCAGCCGCAAAATCTGAAAAAAAACAGAATGGAACGTTCCAAATCTGACTGGCAGACGCCGTCCACCCGTCAGCATTTCAAAACGTTCCTTCATCTCCACTGCCGCTGCTTTTGAAAATGTTACAACAAGAATTTGTTCCGGCTTAACTCCATATTCATCAATCAATGCTTTCACACGATTGGTAATAACATAGGTTTTTCCTGCACCGGGACCCGCTAATACCATAGCAGGTCCATCCCGGTGCATAATTGCCTCTTTTTGTTCTTTATTGCACTCCATTAAGCAACTCAATTCCTTTTCTAATTCGCTTTAATGACTCTTCTTTTCCAAGAATGTCCATAATCTCATAAGCACCACCCGGTGTCATCTGTTTACCGGAAACCGCTGTACGAAGCGGCCACAGTGCCAATCCATTCTTACATTCTTTTTCAGCCACATAATCTTTTACTACTTTTTCTACATTCTCAAATGAGAAATCCGGTAATGCTTCTAATCGTGGAAGCATCTCGTTCAATACTTCCAATGAATTTTCACTGTTTGTTTTCATTTTCTTATGAGTGTACATCGCCACATCATATTCCGGCAATTCTTCAAAGAAATCAATCTTCTCTGTAATATCCGGGAATACTTCAATTCGTGTTTTTACCAAATCCGCAATTTTTTTCAAATCCAAATCTTTGGTAATCACTTTTTTGATAATCGGAAGTGCATGTTCATAATACGCATCATCGGACATCGCCTTGATATATTCACCATTCATCCAGCGAAGTTTCACAATATCAAATACTGCCGGTGATTTATTAATTCTATGATAGTCAAACACTTCTTCCAATTCCTTCAAGCTGAAAATCTCACGGTCATCCGCCGGACTCCAGCCAAGTAAAGCAACATAGTTTACAATTGCTTCCGGCAGAAAACCAAGTTCTACCAAATCCTCAAAGGAAGAATCACCACGGCGTTTGGATAACTTTTTATGCTCCTCATCCGTAATAATCGGACAATGAATATAGGCTGGCACTTCCCATCCAAAAGCCTCATACAGGCGATTGTACTTCGGTGCGGAAGACAGATACTCATTTCCACGGACAACATGTGTAATCTCCATCAAATGGTCATCAATTACATTGGCAAAGTTATAGGTTGGATAACCATCTGACTTAATCAGAATCATATCATCCAATTCATCATTTGGTGCTGTAATTTTTCCATAAATTACATCATCAAAGGATGTTTCTCCTTCCGTCGGGTTGTTCTGGCGGATAACATACGGCACACCTGCTGCCAGATTTGCCTCAATTTCCTCTTTGGTCAAGTGAAGACAATGTTTGTCGTACTTTGCAGCCTTTTCCCCTCTTGCTTCTGCTTCATCATGAAGTTTCTGCAGTCTTTCCTTTGTACAAAAACAGTAATAAGCCTCTCCCTTTTCTACGAGTTTTTTCGCATACTCAAGATATATACCGGTTTTTACACGCTCGCTCTGTACATAAGGGCCATAGCCGCCATCTTTGTCCGGACCTTCGTCATGCTTAAGTCCTGCCTGGTCCATCGTTTTATAAATCAAATCAAGAGCACCTTCAACATAACGCTCCTGATCGGTATCCTCAATACGTAGAAGGAAATCTCCGCCTTCATGTTTTGCAATCAAGTACTCATATAACGCTGTTCTTAAATTGCCTACATGCATTTTACCGGTCGGGCTCGGTGCATATCTTGTTCTAATTTTTTTACTCATTGTCTTCGTTCTCCTTTAATCTTATTACATCTGGTCTAAATATGCTTTCAGACACGCAACGGTGCCATCAATTCCGCACAAGTCACTACGGATAGCAAAATCATAATTAAGCACGTTATCCCAGCGTTCACCAGAGTGATACTTATAATAGTTCGCTCTGCTTTTATCTTTTTTCATAACCATTTCTGCTGATTTTTCTTTCGGAATTCCCTCTACCTCAATCGCACGTTTAATGCGGAAATCGAGTGTTGCGCGAATAAACAGATTGACTACATTTTCCTGATTTTTCAAAATGTAATCCGCACATCTGCCAACAATTACGCAAGGACCTTCTTTTGCCACATTGCGAATTACCTTCGACTGCGCTAAGAAAATACGGTCATCTAACGACAAACCGGAAAATCCGACATCCTGACTGGAAAATACATTCATTCCCATCGCAATGGAATAAAGCAGACTGTTGCTTGCTTTATCTTCTGCGCGCTCAAAAGCCGCCTCTGCAAAACCGGTGTCTTTTGCCGCACGAGAAATGATTTCATTATCATAAAATGGAATTCCATAAGCCTCTGCTAACTTCTTTCCGATTTCTCTTCCCCCACTGCCAAACTGTCTTGTAATCGTAATTATTTTATTCATGATAATCCCCGCCTTTCTGTTAAAAAGAACTCTTTTTTATACTTTCTATTTTACCATTTTAGCAGAGATTCGCAAGCGGTTTTTGTGCTTTAGGGACTTATATTCTGTTAAAAAAAGTTATCAATTCCGTCCGCAATTCCCTTGACAATCTTCTTCTGATAAGAAGCTTTTGCCATCTTTCTATCCTCGCTTGGATTACTCATAAAGCCCATTTCCACAATTGTAACCGGAACTTTACACCAGTTGATGCCTGTCATGCTGTTCGTGTACATAACACCACGGTTCTTTGCTCCTGTCGTTTTACACATTGCTTTTAAAACCTTTTTGGAGAGTTTCTGGCTTGCCTTACGGTTTGCTTTTGTCATGTAACGGTTATTAGACGCCGGTGCTATCGTCAGTGCCCCTTTGACACTCGAGCTTCCCGCACTGTTTGCGTGAATTCGGATAAAAGCGTCCGCTTTGTATTTGTTCGCTACTTTAGCACGCTGCACATTTGACATACGGACATTATTTTTAGTACGCACCATGATTACTTTATAACCACGATTTACCAATTCTTTCTGTAACCTTTTAGCCACCTGAAGATTCAATTTATATTCCGGCAGATGTGTCACACAGCCACTCGCTCCTCCGGTCACCTTTGCCTTTCTCTGACTTGAGCCCGGTCCAATCGGCTCCGTTGCACTCATCGCACGAGTCTGGTGTCCTGCATCAATCACAATCACTTTCTGTTTTTCTTCTGCCTGTGCTGTCTTTGCTGCTCCCGTCGCACAAAGGGATAACAAAAGCACTGCTGACAAACACATAGAAATAATTCGTTTCATCCTGTTCCTCCTATTTTGCTGCTTATCCATTTTCTTAATTTTTTTCGTGATACAAAAGCCTTGTACCGCATAAAAAAGTGTATCATATCACGCCCTATCTGTAAAGAAACATCGACAGCGTATCACGCCACTCATTTTCCTTAAAACAAGAAAATGCTGTACAGCCGATTCCATCGTCTATACAGCATCTATATGACATGCGGAGTATGGGACTTGAACCCACACGCCCTACGAGCACATGATCCTTAGTCATGCCTGTCTGCCAATTCCAGCAACTCCGCATTCTCGCTGACAATCACTGCCAGCGAATAATATATTACCAAAAAACAAAACCAATGTCAATCATTTTTTGAAATAATTTTTATTTGAAAGCATATTGCATAAAAGTGTAAAAGGCACGATCCCAGCACCTGTCATCATGACCGGTTCCTTTTACTTCCAAAAACATATTATTTAATCCAAGCAAATCACACTGATTAACAAATCTTCTTGCACTATCATCCATCATATGGTCCTGCTGTCCGGTGATAAAGAAACACAACTTAATCTGACTGTTCAGACGATTGGCATCCTCCTGTGTCGTTACAATCGTCTGATTGGTTGAAGCAAATGGTCCAGCCGAGAAGAATCCCATATACTGGAACAAATCCGGATGTTTTAACCCCAGTTCAATGGCTTCTCCACAGCCCATAGACAGCCCGCACACACCTGTATGAGCAGCGCCTTTTTTTACCGGATAATTTTTTTCCATATACGGAAGTAAATCATAAATCACTTCATATTCGAACAAATAACAGTTACTCCACGAATTCTGAACAACCGGATTAGGCTCTGTATTTGGATATGTTTTACTTTTATCATAGTTAATGTTGCCATTCGGAAATACTACAATACACTCTTCCGCCTCTTTCGTGTCATACAAATAGTCCATAATATTGTTTGCATGACATCCGGCTCCGGCTGAAGTCTTTCTTCCGCAAGTCCAATAATCCTCATTTTGTCCGCCACCGTGCAGACAGAACAACAAATTATATGTCTTCTTTTTAGGATCATAATCCGGTGGAAAATAAATCTTGGCATGCCCTTCACCGCTTTCACGGTATTGGGAAGGATATGTAAAATCTGACACCTCGCCATGTGCAATATCTTCTTTATAGAAGTTATAGCCATCCTCCGCAACAAATTCATCCGTTACACAAAGTTTATAAGTTTCTTTTTTTGTATCATCTGTCTTTGATGTCAAAACGAGAGTACATTTGCCGATGTGCAGAGGTTTTATCTTTCCTCTTGCATCAATAATTGCTACATAACTATTCGACGTAGAAACATTATAATCCGTAATGACTCCCTCCGACGGTTTTACTTCTTTCTTCACATCAAGGGTACTTCCAAGTTCTACCGTATAATCCGCCTTATATGTAATTTCTACCGGCGTAGGCGATGGTGTTTTCGTTGCGCGCGGTGTTCCTTTAGGCGTAGCACTTGGTGTTGCAGTCGGATCAGTTATTACCGGCTTTGCTGTTGCCGTTGGTGCTGGCTGCTGTGTATTTGCTGCCGGTGCAGATGGTTGTATCTGCTTATTGATTGTCTTCTTTTTTGATACAACCCTCACTTTGCAAACTGCCTTTTTCTTTTTTCCTTTGTATTTAACAGTCGCGGTAATCGAAGCCTTTCCAGGCTTTTTTGCTTTGACAAGTCCTGTTTTATTTACTGACACCACCGAGCGCTTTGACGATGAAAAAGAAACTTTCGCCTTTGCCGGTTTCTTTTTCGCTTTCAATCGAAATCTTTGTCCGGTCTTTAGCGATAGTGTTTTTTTATTAAGCGTCACACTAATCTTTTTTGCTGCAGATTTTGATGATGCCATGCTGCTTTGGAACGGACTGGCTGTTGTACTTACCAAAAGTGCAATAAGTACTGCTTTTGCCGTCATTTCTTTGGTTCTACTTTTCATTCTAACACTTCCCCTTTACATATAATTTTGCATTAATTTGTTTATTACCTGATAATATTTTATCTATAATTAAAAACCCGGTCAATGTATTATGCTTGCAAAAAACTGACACATACTATATACTTAGCCTTAAGAAATTGATGAACAGAATGGAGAAGAATCATGAATGTAACAAAACCCAGTGTAGAAATTATTGATATGAAAGATTACGATGAAATGATTCGTAAAATAGAGAAAATCGGACGTGTATGCTACAAGAGCGAGGGAAATATTACGGAAGAGTCCGCGGAACGTTTTATCCGCAATATTTTGAAAAGAGGACATGAATCTGTCATCGAACATGAGGCTGTTACAGTCCGTATGATTTGTGACCGCGGTATTACCCATGAAATTGTACGCCACCGCATTGCCAGCTACAGCCAGGAAAGCACACGTTACTGTAACTACTCCGGTGACAAATTCGGCAACGAAATTACTGTTATCGATATCGCCGGTGGATTTTCTTATGATTTAAACAACGAAACTGATTTACAGAAATACGAAGCATGGATGCGCGCCATGGAAAATGCAGAGAAATCTTACTTTGAGCTGATTGAACTGGGTGCCACACCACAGGAAGCTCGTTCGGTACTTCCTAACAGTTTAAAAACAGAAATCGTCGTGACAATGAATCTTCGCTCCTGGCGTAACTTCTTCCGTCTGCGTTGTGACTCCCATGCACATCCACAGATGCGCGAAGTAGCAAATATTGCCCTCGACTTATTCAAAAAAAGACTCCCTATCTTCTTCGATGATATTGACTAATATTATGAGGAGGGGCCCGCGAAGCGGGAGGAGTCCTGATAATTAATATTATGAGGAGGGGCCCGCGAAGCGGGAGGAGCCAACAAGTTTAGAACCGACAAAAAAACAACGCTTTCTCATCAATTGAAGGAAAAGCGTTGTTTTATTTGCGTTTGTTTCCATTACTATTTTATTTTCTACAACTCTTTTTGACTGATTTCGTGCATAGCGTTGCATTTCAGGACGTCCTTAGAAAAATTTTCTCTTAAATATGCAACTCTTTTCGACTTTTAACCCAAATAACGTTGTCTCACTGAGGTAATCCCCGTTTTTACGATGCCAGCCAAACCGAACCAACAAACACTGCTGCCATAATCACGGCACTGCAAACCGTTGCCAAAAACGACATTACAATCTTCTTGGCAGCACCGTCTACTTCTACCGACTGCAAAAGGGCAAAGTTTAATGCCCACGAAAAACCTGTGCAGGCACAGGTGACAGTAACCATCGTGGTAAACTGTGAGAAATCACCATCGAGAAGAACAATTCCAAGGTCCATTACGCAAATAAAAGCAAGGACAAAGAACAACAAATTGATATTTTTATCTGTCCACTTCGAAAACAGCGCATTGACAAGGCACAAACCTCCGGCGGTCATCAAGGTAAACGGAATCTGAGAAAGTCCCTCTACCGGATGAGAAAACCAGTTCATGACAAAACCAACGAGGAGAAACGCCAAACCAATGATGCATTTTTTTCCATTGCCAAGCCAGTTGTTTACAAGTGTCCATAATTCTTTAAGTTGTTTCATTTCTTTTATCCTTCCTTTGTCTAATCATATTTTACACAAGCTGCACACACAATTCTATAAACCTGCGCAGTCTAACAGTTCTCTCACGTGCCTAATGCCAATAAGTTTAATTTTTTGGGTATCAAGATTGCCCGCTTTTTCAATAGAGACACGGTTACTCTCCGGCAGCACACACACTGTGTAGCCCGTTTTGATTGCCTCTGTTACA
>UMDU01003013.1_pt1 | contig 10982 bp, 7 predicted proteins | sample 1964581 | NCBI WGS metagenome assembly UMDU01 (sample SAMEA4836003, study PRJEB28245) | human gut metagenome | biome: gut microbiome; material: fecal sample | place: Denmark | collected 2008
CACAATTTACCTTTCGGTTGACAGAATTTCTCATTTCTTTTAAGATACGCACATTTTCAAGATTCATCAGTGCCACATGTGCTTCCATGATATTTAACATATCCACGATCTGGGCACCTTCCTTTAAATATACGACCTGGTGTTTCTTTCGTTCTACGATCTTTGCTTCCATCTCAAAACTGTTGATTGCATCCTGAAGCTGTTTCGCCTGCGCAATTTCCCGGCAGACAATCTCAAAATGATAAGACTTATTCGGATCACTGATCGATCCACCTGCTAAAAATGCTCCCCGGATATATGCCCGCCTGCAACATGTCTGCTGCAGTAAAATACCATTTACCGTCTCTGTGATGTCTGCACACCTTAAAGACTGATTCCACATCTTGATTGTCTCAAGAATGCGTTCCGGTGGCAATGTATCTATCTCTTCTATATTAACATGGAACAGCTGTGCCAGTAACAGTCCATATTTTTCCTGCAGAAGCGGATTTTCCGAATCCAGCACATCTCCCGCATCCTCGATCAGCTGCTGACGCTTTCCGTCAAAAGCAACTAACGCCGCAAGTTCAGCGATCTGACAATGTCTGCTCTTTCCACTCTGCTTTGCTAACTCCTGTTTCACTTCACTTGAAAAAGACATCTTTTATTTTCCCCTTAAAGCATCTTTGCCAATATCACGATGCTCGATTTTCAGTCCATAACCCTTTTTCCCTGACAGACGTTTGTATAATTCATTTGCCAGTGTTACAGACCTGTGTTTTCCTCCCGTACATCCTATGGAGATCACAAGCTGATTCTTGCCCTCCGTGATATAATTCGGGATCAGAAATTCTAACATATCTTCAAGTTTGTCCAAAAAAACATTTGCTTCCTGAAACTGCATGACATAATCCTGAATTTCTTTATCATTTCCGGTCTTTGCCCGCAAGCCCTCCACATAATACGGGTTTGGTAAAAAACGGACATCAAATACCAGATCCGAATCGACCGGTATTCCATATTTAAATCCAAATGACAAAATTGTGATAAACAGATTCTTATAGTCCTGATTCTGTATAAATATTTTGTCCAACTCCGCTTTTAACTCTCTCGTCAAAAGCTGGCTTGTATCTATAATATAATCTGCGCGCTCCTTTAAAAACGCCAGACGCTTTCTTTCCTCTTCAATTCCCTTGTCCACGCGCTCGCCGCCCGCTAAAGGATGATTTCTTCTCGTTTCCTTATATCGTTTTACCAGAACAGAATCTTCGGCATCCAAAAACAGGATCTCGTATTCAACCCCATTATCCTTCATGTGGTCTAATACACCATGCAGCTCATCAAATGACTGTCCGCTTCTGATATCGATGCCGACTGCAACTTTCTGCAGTTCTGCGCTCTGTAATGTTGTAAGTTCCACAAACTTTTCCAGCAATGGGATCGGTAGATTATCCACGCAATAAAACCCAATATCTTCCATCATTTTTATCGCTGTACTTTTTCCTGCTCCCGACATTCCTGTTAAAATTACGAACTTCATCTTTTTTCTCCATTTCAAAACGCTTTGCGCATCCAAATCCTGTTTAAAATTCACCGATCATCTTAACTTCCGGCTCTAATCTGACACCAAACTTTTCTTCTACAATATCCGCTACATTCTGCATCAGGGTTCTTACATCTGCCGCTGTTGCATTTCCGCGGTTGATGACAAATCCACAGTGTTTTTCCGACACCTGCGCTTCTCCCACCAGATAACCTCTTAATCCCGCATCCATGATCAGTTTTCCTGCAAAATATCCTTCCGGTCTTTTAAATGTACTTCCCGCACTCGGATATTCAAGCGGCTGTTTTTCCACTCTCTGCTTCTTTAACTCCTCCATGCGGGCACGGATTGCTGTCTCTTCCCCGTGTTTCAGTTTGATCTTAGCTCCCGTTACAATGTAGCCTTTTTTTAAAATACAGCTTGTCCGGTAACCCAGTTCAAGCTCTTCTGCAGAAAGAATCTTCTCATTTCCTTCCTGATCTAAGACAGTCACGGCGGTTAAAATATCTTTCATCTCACCACCGTAAGCGCCCGCATTCATGACAACTGCACCACCGATTCTGCCCGGGATACCGGCAGCGAATTCCATACCGGTCAGTCCGTGCTCCGCAGCACGGTTTGCTGTCTTTGACAGCAGCATTCCCGCACCCACGGTGATACAGTCGTCCTCCACACAAATCTCATCTTCTTTTGACAGCATCTCGATCACAAGTCCCCGGATCCCGCGGTCGCCCACTAAAAGATTGCTCCCGTTTCCGATGACCTGATACGGGACATCATACTTCCTGCACAGACGGATGACCGCCGCAAGCTCTGTTCCCTTTGGCTGCACTAAAATATCTGCCGGGCCGCCCACACGGAATGTCGTATGTTTTTTCATCGGTTCGTCCGTAAAAATTCTGTTTTCTGCTGTGACTGCTTTAAGTTCTGTCAAAAACTGCTGATTCATGCTTTCCTCAATTCTGTGGTCTTACGCTTCTTTTAAGAATGCGACATAACCGTTATATGCTTCATATAAGTCTACTTTGCTGATGAGTTCCCACGGAGCATGCATGTTTAACACTGCAACACCGCTGTCGATAACACTCATTCCATAGTTTGCCAGAATGTATGCGATGGTTCCACCGCCACCCTGATCTACTTTTCCGAGCTCTGCCGTCTGGAATGACACATTGTTGTTATCCATGATATTTCTTAAATATCCGACATACTCTGCATTGGCATCGTTAGAGCCGGATTTCCCTCTCGCTCCGGTGTATTTGTTAAATACAAGTCCTCTTCCAAAATATGCTGCATTGCGTTTTGTCATAACAGACGGATAATTCGGATCAAATGCAGCGGATACATCCGATGAAAGTACTTTGGAGTTTTTCAGGGCACGTCTTAATTTTAATTCCGAATAATCTTCTGCTGCATTCATGACCTCTGCAACGGTATTTTCGAAGAAACGTGACTGCATGCCGCTTGCCCCGACACTGCCGATTTCCTCTTTGTCTACAAGCAGGCAGACACTCGTGATCTCCGGTTTTTCCATTGCAAGCATTGCCATAAAGGAAGGGTATGCACATACTCTGTCATCATGTCCATATCCCATGATGATGCTGCGGTCAAAACCGTAATCTCTTGCCTCTCCTGCCGGAACGACCTCGATCTCTGCAGATAAGAAATCTTCTTCCTCTATATCATATTCTTTTACAAGGATCTTCATGATATTTGCTTTTACTTTTTCTTTTGCAGCCTCTTTGTCATCGCCCGCTTCCTCTGCCGGAATACTTCCGATGATCAGATCAAGGTTCTCTCCCTCGATCACCTTCGCTGCCTTTTTCTCAAGCTGCTCTCCGGATAAATGGATCAAAAGATCGCTGACGCCAAATACCGGATCGCCCGGTTTGTCTCCGACATTGACTTTTACAACGGTACCGTCTTTTTTGGCGATCACACCGTGCAGTGCAAGTGGAAGTGTCACCCACTGGTATTTCTTGATTCCACCATAATAATGTGTGTCTAACATTGCGAAATCGGTATCCTCATATAACGGATCCTGTTTTAAATCCATACGCGGGGAATCGATATGTGCGCCAAGGATGTTCATTCCAGCCTCTAAGCCTTTCTTTCCGATCACGAACATGGCAATTCCTTTTCCCATGTTATTCGCATACACACGGTCGCCTGCTTTTAATTTTGTTCCTTTTTCTAATACTTCATCCAGATTTACAAAACCTGCTTTCTCGGCTCTTTTTGCAAATTCTGTGGTACATTCACGCTCTGTTTTGCACTCAGAAATAAATTTTCTGTAATCCTCTGCAAACTGAAATACCTCTTCTCTTTTTTTGCCTTCCGGGTATTTCTCCCATGCGTTTTTTCTTTCCATGACTGATATTGCCTCCATTTATGCTATTCTTTTGACTCCGGGCTTTTACTCATCATCGTCCGAAGATTTTTTTGTGAGATTTTCCTGCACACGGCGGTAAAGCTCCTGTGCTGCATTGTATCCCATCTTTTTCTGTCTGTGGTTGACAGCCGCCGCCTCACAGATGACGGCAAGGTTACGTCCCGGACGGATCGGGAGTGAGTGACATACTACCTTGTTGCCAAGAAACTCTGTATATTCTTCCTCTAATCCAAGACGGTCGTACTCATTTTCTTTCTTCCAGTCCTCTAACTTGATCACAAGGTCGATCTGCTGTTTTTCCTTGACACATTCTACACCAAACAGTGTTTTCACATCGATGATTCCGATACCGCGAAGTTCGATAAAGTAACGTGTGATATCCGGTGACGTTCCGATGAGTGTATGCTCATTGATCTTGCGGATTTCCACCACATCATCCGTTACAAGACGATGTCCTCGTTTGATCAGTTCGAGTGCAGCCTCACTTTTTCCGATACCACTCTCACCCATGATCAGAAGTCCTTCGCCGTAGACATCTACTAAAACGCCATGGATTGTAATACACGGTGCAAGCTGTTCATTCAGACAATAAATAAGCTCTGCCATGAATTCGGAAGTACTGCGTTTTGTGCCAAGCACCGGAATATTTTTCTCCTCTGCAATTTTCAGGAAAGAATCATCCGGCCGCAGATCCCTGCAGAAAATAACACACGGAATATCATATCCCATAAATTCACTGTAAATCTTTTCACGTTTTTCCTCGTCTAACTGCTGCAGATATGTGTACTCTACCGTACCGATGATCTGAACCCTCGACTGTTCAAAGTGTTTAAAATAACCACTGAGCTGTAACGCCGGTCTGTTTACATCACTGATCATAATGCGATGTCCCTTTAATTCCATATCCGGCAGAAAATTACATAAATCCATGATCTGCGCGATCTTTGCTACTCCAACACCTTCCATATCCTTTGTCCTCTCCTAAACATATTTTTCGTAACGATTCTGACGACATTTTACCATAGATACCGGAATTCTTCAACTTGAATACCCGTGTTTATCTTCCCGGAAAAAAGAATAAACTGCCCGTGCCGCCTGCTCATTCATCGACTCTGTCTTTGCGAGTTCTTCCTCCGAAGCCTCACGGATCGCCTCAAGTGACTGGAACCGGCGCATTAAGGCTTTTCTTCGTGCCGAACCGATGCCCGGAATATCGTCAAGTACGGAATGTACCTGTTCTTTGCTTCTTAAAGATCTGTGATACTCGATGGCAAAACGGTGCGCTTCATCCTGGATCCTCGTGATCAGTTTAAAGCCCTCGCTTGTCCGGTCGATCGGTATCTCTTTATTCTGATAGTATAACCCTCTGGTGCGGTGATTATCATCCTTTACCATACCGCAGACCGGAATATTTATTTTCAGTTCATCAAGCACTTTTAATGCAATGTTTACCTGTCCGCGGCCGCCATCCATCATGATCAGATCCGGAAATCTTGTGAAACTTCCATATTCCTCTGACATTTCCCGTTCTGCAAGTTCTTTTTTTTCGTGCATACCGTGCGTAAAACGTCTGGTCAAAACCTCATGCATGGATGCGTAATCGTCCGGCCCTGTGATGGTTTTTAATTTGAATTTACGATAATCACTGCGTTTTGGTTTTCCCTTTTCGTAGACGATCATGGATCCTACCGTCTCAAAACCGTTGATGTTGGAAATATCAAATGCCTCCACGCGGGAAAGTCCCTCCATCCCCAGAAGATGCTCGATCTCTTTCATCGCGCCGATGGTTCTTCCCTCCTCGCGTTTGATCTTCTCGCGATCCTGGGAAAGTACAAGCTCTGCATTTTTCTGCGCCAGCTCTACCAATTTTTCCTTCATACCTTTTTGCGGAACACGGATATAAACCCTGGCTCCTCTTTTTTCGGTTAACCACTCGGCTAAGACCTCGTGATCCTCGATCTCCTCCGGCAGCATGATCTCCCTTGGAATAAATGGCGTTCCCGAATAAAACTGTTTTAAAAAAGTTGTTAAAATCTGGCTTTTGGTATCCTCTGTCCCGACCCTGACATAAAAATGATCCCTGCCGATCAGCTTTCCGTCACGGATGAAAAATACCTGCACCACGGCATCCCTGTCATCCGATGCAAGCGCGATGATGTCTTTATCCTCACCGTCGGTATGCGTGATCTTCTGTTTCTGCGCGATCTGGCGCACACTGCCTAAAAGCTCCCGGTATTCGATTGCCTTTTCAAATTCCAGATTTTCGGATGCCTCGTTCATTTTTTCTTCTAAGGATTTTAAGATCGGTGCATAGTTTCCATTTAAAAATTCGACGGCAGCATCGATTCTTTCCCGGTATTCTTCCCTGCTGATATAACCCTGACAGGGTGCCTGGCACTGATGGATATGGTAATTTAAACACGGGCGCTCTTTGCCGGTATCTCTCGGCAGTACACGGTTACAGGTACGAAGCTGGTAAAGCTTATTGATCAGCTCGATCGTATCTTTTACTGCCCCCGCACTGGTGTATGGCCCAAAATATCTCGATTTGTCTTTTTTCTGCTGACGTGAAAAGAGTACCCGTGGGAAATCCTCACCGACCGTCACACGGATATAGGGATAAGTCTTGTCATCGCGCAGCATGGTATTGTATTTTGGACAATGTTCCTTGATCAGGTTGCACTCCAACACAAGCGCCTCTAATTCCGAGTCCGTAATAATATACTCGAAACGTGCGATCTGTTTTACCATCTGTGCCTTTTTGATGCCCTCATCATGACTCGGCTGGAAATACTGGTGTACTCTCTTTCGTAAACTGACAGCCTTACCGATATAGATGATCGCATCGTGGCTGTCATGCATAATATAAACTCCCGGCTGATCCGGGAGTTTTTTTAATTCTTCTGCGATGTTAAACATGAAACCTCATTCCTGCTCTGATCGTTCTGTTTATACTTATCCTGCTGATATTTATCTTATTTTTCAGCTTTTATTTCTGATACTTCTGCAGCGAAGCCTCTGCTGCGTTATTTCTGGTGTTCCTCATGTGCTGCTGTCTGATCGTCTACGACCTGATCAATAAAACTGCCCTTTTCCAAAGATACAGTATTCTGATCTTCCGCTGCACGTGAAGTTTCTGCTTCTGCCTGATTTTTTATTTCTGTCTGTCCTTCCGTTTTTGCATGTTCTTCTGTTTTCGCCTGCTCTAACGCATTTTTAGCATCCTCTGCCTGCTCGAAGAATGTTTTTTTCTCCTCTTCTTCCGGCTCCGGGATTCCTTTTAATTCACGGAAAATCTTCATAAATTCTTTTCCAGTGATCGTCTCATGCTCGTAGAGATATCCTGAAATCTTGTCGAGAACCTCCCTGTTTTCTTCAAGCATGCGGTATGCTTCATCATAACTGCTGTTGATGATGGACAGTACTTCCTGATCGATCTGTGCAGCCGTCTCCTCACCACAGATCAGTCCTGCACGGTTATCTAAGTACTGGTTTTCAACTGTTGCAAGACACATCATGCCAAATTTATCAGACATACCGTACTGTGTGACCATAGCTCTTGCGATCGAGGTCGCACTCTCGATATCGTTGGCAGCACCGCTCGTCGCAGAACCAAATACAAGCATCTCTGCTGCACGGCCTGCCATATAAGTCGTGATCTTTGCAAGCAGTTCATCTTTGGTCTGTAAATATTTTTCTTCTTCCGGAGTCTGTAAGGTATATCCAAGTGCACCCATGGTACGTGGCACGATCGTGATCTTCTGTACCGGCTCGGTATTTTTCTGCAATGCTGTTACCATCGCATGACCGACTTCGTGATAAGATACGATCTTGCGCTCCTTATCGCTCATGATGCGGTCTTTCTTCTCTTTTCCACCGACCGCAACAAGCTCAAATGCATCAAACAGATCGGACTGGTTTACAAACTTTCTGCCATTTTTTACTGCGTTGATGGCAGCCTCATTGATCATATTTGCAAGATCAGATCCTACGAGTCCGGCTGTTGCCAGTGCAAGTGCATCAAGATCTACGGTCTCATCCATCATGACATCTTTGGAATGAACCTTTAATGTCTCTAAACGTCCCTTTAAGTCCGGTTTATCGACAATGATACGACGGTCAAAACGTCCCGGACGGAGTAACGCTTTATCAAGCACCTCCGGACGGTTGGTCGCTGCTAAGATAAGAAGTCCCTTAGATGTATCAAATCCATCCATCTCTGCCAGTAACTGGTTTAACGTCTGCTCACGCTCGTCATTGCCGCCGTAACGGGTATCACGGCTCTTACCGATCGCATCGATCTCATCGATAAAGATGATACATGGTGCCTGTTTCTGTGCTTCTTTAAACAGGTCACGCACACGGGATGCTCCGACACCGACAAACATCTCCACAAAATCAGAACCTGCCAGTGAGAAGAACGGAACCTTCGCCTCACCTGCAACTGCTTTTGCAAGCAGTGTCTTACCGGTACCAGGAGGTCCGACTAAAAGTGCACCCTTCGGCAGTTTTGCACCGATCTCGGAATATTTCTTCGGGTTATGCAGGAAATCAACAACCTCCTGTAAGGATTCTTTTGCCTCGTCCTGTCCGGCTACATCCTTAAATGTAACACCCGTCTGTTTTTCCACGTAAACTTTCGCATTGCTCTTGCCAACACCCATGGCACCGCCGCCCATACGCTTCATCAAAAATCCGAGCAGTACCCAGATCAGTACTAACGGGATCAGATAACTTAAAATACTGTAAATCCAGGTGGAAGTGTTGTCCGGGATTACTCCGTAAATTTCTACGCCTTTTTCTTTTAAAAGCGGAATCAGATCCTCATCCGCCACGCGTCCGCAGTAATAGGTCGGCTGGTACGGACTCTTGTCCTTTGTCACCGGTGTGATGTCGATCTCATACGATCCGATCTCTACGGATTTGACTTCACCTGCTTCCACTTTTTCCAGAAATTGCGAATAGGAAATCTCCTGGGTGCTCATCTGTGAAAAGCGGTTCGACACCATGCTCATGATAAATAACACGATGAGAGAAACCAGAACAAATGCCATGATAAGCTGTCCGTTATGGTTGTCCTTTCCACCATTGCCGCCATTATTTCCATTGCCGCCGTTATTATTATAATTATTATTTCCATTATTGTAATTATTTGGTCCCTGGTTATCCATAATCTATCCTTTCCAAACATCTGCAGTATCTGCTGCATCTGGATTTTATCTGATATTCGTCAATATCTTCTTTATTATATTGAAAACAACACGCAAAAGCAATACACAGTTCATGAACTTTTGATGTGTTTTCTAAATTATTTCTAAATTCACTTTTATCTTTTTTAAGTTTTTCTGGATTTTGCGTAAACTTAGTTGTATACTATATGGGTTATAAAATACGTGAAATATTTTTTAAATTTACTATAATTATGAGGAGGAAAAACCTATGCCTGTAAAATATGTCTTTGTCACCGGCGGTGTCGTTTCCGGTCTTGGTAAAGGTATCACGGCTGCTTCCCTTGGAAGATTATTAAAAGCACGTGGATACAAAGTGACCATGCAGAAATTCGATCCGTATATCAATATCGATCCCGGAACCATGAACCCGATCCAGCATGGTGAGGTATTCGTTACCGATGACGGTGCAGAAACAGACCTGGACTTAGGACATTATGAACGTTTTATCGATGAAAGCCTAACAAAAAATTCCAATGTGACCACCGGTAAGGTTTACTGGTCTGTGCTCCAGAAAGAGCGCCGCGGCGATTTCGGCGGAGGTACTGTCCAGGTGATCCCGCATATCACCAATGAGATCAAGAGCCGTTTTTACCGCAATTTCACTTCCGATGAGACACATATCGCGATCATTGAGGTCGGCGGTACTGTCGGAGATATCGAGAGCCAGCCGTTCTTAGAGGCGATCCGCCAGTTCCAGCATGAGGTCGGACACGAAAACGCGATTCTGATCCATGTCACACTGATCCCTTATATCAAGGCTTCCGGTGAGCTTAAGACAAAACCGACACAGGCAAGCGTCAAAGAACTTCAGGGAATGGGTATCCAGCCGGATATCATCGTCTGCCGCTCCGAGCACGAACTTGATCAGAGCTTAAAAGACAAAATTGCCCTGTTCTGTAATGTACCAAACGGCAACGTACTCCAGAACCTTGACGTTGAGTATCTTTACGAGGCACCTCTTGCCATGGAAAAGGAAAATCTTGCCAAGGTTGCATGTAAGGCCCTGCATTTAGATTGCCCGGAACCGGATTTAAAAGACTGGGAAGCAATGGTAGATTCTCTCCGCCACCCGAACAAAGAAGTAAAAATTGCTTTGGTCGGAAAATATATTGCACTGCATGATGCATACATCTCTGTTGTGGAGGCATTAAAACACGGCGGAATTGCTGAGCGTGCTACCGTCGATCTCCACTGGATCGATTCTGAGACATTAAATGATGACAATGCAAAAGAACTGCTCGGCGATATGGCAGGTATCATTGTTCCGGGAGGATTTGGTTCCCGCGGTGTCGAGGGTATGATCTCCGCAGCAAAATACGCAAGAGAAAACAACGTTCCATACCTTGGTCTCTGCCTTGGTATGCAGGTAGCCATCATTGAATTTGCAAGACATGTCTGCGGATTCCATGATGCACACAGTGTGGAGCTTGACCCGAACACCACACATCCTGTCATCGCACTGATGCCGGATCAGAATGGTGTGGAGGATATCGGCGGTACCTTAAGACTTGGCTCTTACCCATGTGTGCTAGATCCAACCTCTAAAGCCCGCGAGCTTTACGGTTCTGAAGAGATCCATGAGAGACACCGTCACCGTTACGAAGTCAACAATGATTTCCGTGCAGCACTTACCGAGGGCGGCATGAAACTCTGCGGTACCTCCCCGGATGGAAGAATCGTTGAGATGATTGAAATTCCGGATCACCCGTGGTTCCTTGCAACACAGGCTCATCCGGAATTCAAATCCAGACCGAACCGTCCACATCCGTTATTCAAAGGTTTTGTGGAAGCTGCTGTAAAGAACAGCATGAAATAAATTTTAAACGCAAAAAGCTGA